>Ga0209544_1000030_pt1 | contig 220780 bp, 197 predicted proteins | sample MesohylPK_FD_187297 | JGI IMG/M metagenome (GOLD analysis project Ga0209544, IMG submission 187297) | Host-associated microbial community of the marine sponge Aplysina aerophoba from Gulf of Piran - sponge mesohyl, lysed by proteinase K... | ecosystem: Host-associated > Porifera > Sponge >... | reverse complement strand
CCGCATGGTCGTATTCTCCGACCCGTCGGCCCACCCGGAATCGTTGCCATCAGAATTCTCCTCGGCGCTCCGCAGGTGGTATTTCTGGGGGGCGCTTGCAATAGCCTTGCCAATCTGCTCGCTCTACCTGATGGTCACCAAGCCGGCCTTCGGTTAGAGCTTTGAGAAGTACGCCAATATTCCTTGTCTAAAAGAAGGCATCAGCACCATGATTCCGTTCATAGAAGGTGGCTGCCGACGCAAAAATACCTTGGTGCTGGAGCGAGTGTGAGCTGAAGGAGCATCCGAGCATTCGCCGTCAGCGTTGGTCGTCACCGAAGATTTGTTCGTCGCCCAATGGACATGTGGTAACGGCTGTTCGGTGCGCCTGATTTCGGTTCGGGTTTGGAATTCCAAACCCACTATCCCCGAAGCACAGGACCACTTCTAAACCTATCCACCCTGCGGCGAAACGCCCTTCATTGGTGGATCCGCGATAAAGCATAGCGGCGCGTATCGAATCGCCGCCAGTTCGAGGAACAATGACGCCTGCCTTCGACATCATCAGCCTGTTCAGTATCTTCGTGATGATCACCGCCGGAATCCTCATGCCGGTGCTCACGCCCACCATCGCGGCAATTGCCGCCGGCAGGATGATCCCAGACTCCAGCGCCCTCGCTGGATTTTTCATCGGCTTGCCAAACGGTCTGGCCGCACTGCCTTTGTGGATAGGATCCAAGCTGATCGTATTTTCACGTCTCCACATCCAGGACGTGCCGCTACTGACCTACACCACCGGCGCCACCATGGCCAGGTCCGCCGCCGCAATCGCCATCCTTTGGCAAATCCGCAAACGCGACGCCGTTTCACCGGAGCATAGCTACCAAATCCCATGAAAGGCCAAGCGCCCTTGCCTCATCTGAAATGTTACCCAACGGCAATGATTGCCTCAAACAAGATGCGGAGGTAGCCACCCACATCGGCCGGGATGAAATTTGTACAGCAAAGAGCTTATCCCAATGACTGGCGGCAACGCGCGGACCCATTGAGGGAAGCCCAGTCAGAGTCCCGACCAATCTCGGGTAATGACCAAATCGAAAGGCTCCGACCCGTCGCGATAGAAGCGCGCTGACACAACCGTCAGGAACAATCGCTCCGCTGTCCCTGTCCAAGATTTCCGACGAGCCTTGGGACGCCGGAGCCACCGATCTCCAAGCGTATGAGCGCCCGCCGGTTCGGCGTCGGTCGGCCCGGGTTCCCGAACACACTTGGTGACAATGGACGTTGGGTCCGCACCAATTGCGGCTGTGATTAATCTGCGGCTGCGCTGATTTTCTACATCGCGTGGTTAGTAAGGCGACCCTGTGCTCTTGACGGTGGTAACAGTTGGATCGCCGCGACCTCAGGCACTGCCACCCAACCCAGCAGCGTGTTGCTCGTGGTTCGGCGGGAAGGCGGCGGCTTCAAGGCCGAGTCCTAACGCCCAACAACCCAACCGAAATGGCCGAAACGCAGATGGCGGTGGCCTACGAAAATGCGCTTCGACGCCAGGTTCGAGGCGTCTTCTGGAACCACATCGGTTATGATATGGTGAGCACAGGCGTTCCGTCGAGGTGACTGCGCGTTATAGCAGTGCAAAGTACATCGGCCGAGTTCAATACTTTTCGCTCGTTCCCAACGAACCCCGGGTAGCATCCAACACACGAGATTGCCGTTGGTGTTGTACGACAACAGACTTCGGGGGCATGGCGCCACTGGAAGCACCGATCCACTGCCAGAAGAAACTCGCGTATCGGCAGGTAAGCGGTGCTCAACCTTGTTCGCAGCAGTTACACTATACTAGGCAAATATGATGACCCACGAAAGGCTAGATATCTATGGAGGGCCGGTAGAGATGAAGATGCAACTCGTTACGTCTAGCAACATCCAGTCAGTGGGCTACGACGAGCAAACAAGCGTCTTGGTAGTGGAATTTCATAGTGGACGAACATACTAATATCGCAATGTTCCCACACGAGTCCATGATGACTGGATGCACGCCACATCAAAAGGCTCTTACTTCAACCAATGGATCCGCGACAAATATTCCTTCAATCGCGTGAGGTGAACCAGGGATGATCATCGAAAGCGTACGGGTAAAGAATTTTAGATCAATTCTGGACGAGACGCTTCCATGTGACGCGCTGACCGCGTTGGTTGGACGTAACGGCTCAGGCAAATCATCGTTTTTGAGCGCGATCGAACTCTTCTATGATCAAGCCGCGAAAGTCGGAGCCGAGGACTTCTACGGGGGCGACATCTCCAATGAAATTGAGATCGAGGTCAATTTCGGCGGTCTCAGCCCAGCTGCCAAAGAACTGTTTTCTCCCTATGTCGAAAATGACACGTTGGCGGTTGTTCGGGTTTTTTCAATGGGCGAAGGCCGCAGATCGGGCACATACCACGGGGCACGCCTGCGAAATCCAGAATTCGTCGCCGTCAGGATCGCGGGAAACAACACCAACATTCGGGCGGAATACAATCGGCTGAGAGGTACCGAAAAGTACGCCGGGTTGCCATCAGCGTCTTCAGCGGCGATCGCTCAGGCTGCTATGGACCAGTGGGAGAGCGAACATCTGGATGAGTGTTCCCGTATACGCGATGAAGGGCAGTTTTTTGGTTTCACACAGGTCGCTCACGGTTATCTCGGTAGATTCACGAAATTCATTCGCGTACCGGCGGTCAGGGATGCACAAGAGGACGCAATCGAGAAAAGGGGGTCATGCGTAACCGAGATCATGGATCTGGTAGTGCGCAGCGTACTTTCCAACCGCCAAGATCTCACCGATTTCAGGGAAAGAACTCAGGCCGAATACCACAAGATCGTCGATCCCGCCAATTTGGGCGAATTACAATCGTTGCAGCACGGCTTGTCCGAGACTCTTCATTTTTATGCGCCCGACTCGCAGGTGCATATGGACTGGACGGAGATGGGCGACATTTCTATCCCTCTGCCGCAAGCTCAGGTCAAACTCACAGAAGACGGGTACGAATCGGCTGTAGAGCGTACTGGTCACGGCCTCCAGCGGCATTCATCGTCACGATGCTGCAGCACTTGGTAGCCGCCCGATCTCGAGATGGTCTATCCGACGGCGAAACTAGCGAAGATGGCACCATCGAAAAATCCGGTGAAAATCCTGTGCCTAATCTAGTCTTGGCGATTGAGGAGCCAGAGTTGTACCAACACCCCAGTCGCCAGCGCCACCTATCTGCAATTCTGTTGGACTTGGCTAGCGGGACGATTGCTGGCGTTTCGGAAAATACCCAGGTGATTTACACGACCCACTCTCCCTTGTTCGTCGGGTTGGATCGCTTTCAACAGATTCGAGTCTTGCGAAAAACAACAATCGACGGCGGTGCAGCCAAAGCCACCAAATTAAGAAAAGCTGACATGAACGCAGTGGCCGCAGAGCTTTGGAAAGCGACTGGGGCTTCGAGCGCTAAATTCACTGCCGCAACACTCCGGGCGCGGCTCCACGCTCTGATGACCCCATGGATGAACGAAGGGTTTTTTGCGGATACTGTCGTATTGGTAGAAGGAGAAGACGATCGGGCCGCTATCCTCGGAGTAGCAGGTTCATTGGGCTATGACTTCGATAGTTTGGGGATCACGGTCGTTCCTTGTTTTGGGAAGACCAACTTAGATCGTCCCTTGCTCATTTTCCGCCAATTGGGAATTCCTGTGTATGTCGTCTGGGATGGCGATCGGTCCAATCGGGACGCCAAACCAGAGGCCAACCGATTGCTCTTGAGGCTTGTTGACATGCCCGAACAAGATTGGCCTGATTTTGTCGGCGCTCACAGCGCGTGTTTTGCATCTAATTTGGAAAAAACGCTCGAAAACGAGCTGGGCCCAGATTTGTTCACCAAGCTACTGACTGAAACTCGGGAAGCACTGGGGATACCTAAGAAATCCCACGCCCTCAAGAATGCGGTGGCCATCCGTCGCATCATTGACGGTGCCGCCGCGGAGGGCAAGGTGAGCGAGTCTCTCCAGAGCATTGTGGAAAATATCGTCTCCCTGAACACGCCACAGGCTTTAACGTGTTGACTACAGAATGTATACTACCGGTCACATGTTGGTATTGCGTATATCTATGATGGTGTGAAAAATTCTGCGGTTGTGGCAATGTTGGCCGACAATTCCTCATCGGGTGCAGGGGTTCGGCGATCCCGCCCGGAGACCGTTTCCAAAGTGCTTGTGCACTGTCGACCACGAATGGGACAGACCTTTCGCTTGAACTGCGCCGCCACCCCCTTCCACATTGGCCGCCGCGCATGGTTTTAATTCGGCCTGAACGGGTCTACCCAAACGGTTTCCGGCTAACCCGCAGTAGCACACCTACCGGCCGCCCAGTAGGCCGCCACCGGGCAGAACACTTCTTGACTCAGTCTTTACGGACGCTGGCTCTTCTGGTGCCTCCCATCTCCGATGACCATCCCGTCAACGCGCTCACCCCGCCGAAATGACACGAAGGTCCTCATCATCAGCACGTGGCTTTGCTGAAACGAATGCTGAGAGCCATTGCCACAATCGCCGCCCGCTACGATACACTCAGGCACGGGACGGATCGCTGTCATCCCTAACATGGCGTCCCGCCAACAGGAGCTATCAGCTAGAGGGGTCCGCACCTCCGTCGCCAACCCCGGCTGGTCGCCCCGGGACCGTGACTGCGCGCAGCAAAACCGCGCCGCCTACGCCTTACCATTGCCGGCTGATCCGGCGTCCGCACTCCCGTTGCCACCCAGTTTACGTTACACCACATGCGGCGACTCTATTGGAACCCAACCACCTTAGGCCTGTCCTGCCGAGATACCCCACAACCCCGCGCCGACCAACCCATGCCTCCCCTTGCTATCATCCGGTCCACGCCCCGCTACCGCCAGATTGTCTGGATGCTCCACGACCACCGTCTCCGACCAGGACCGGCCGGACTGGCGACCACCTCTCCGCCGGCGTGGTAAAACCCGAGCCCCGTTGGGCAAAAATCGACACCATCAAAACACGGGGTTGAGACCCCTGAAATGGGGGTTCGAGATGCCAAAAAGACCCCATCGAGAAGCCATTTTAGAACGTGGCTTTCGCCGAATTTTCGTCCCCCGGGCCGGCATTCAGACTCCCCCGAACCCGGTTAAAGCAGTGCTTGAGCAAAGTCGAGCCCCGCAATCTGGCTGTCGGCGCCTCAAAATCGACACCCTCAAAACAGGGGGTAGAGACCCCTGAAACGGGGGGTTGAGCCCCAAAAACACCCCATCGAGAATCCCTTTTGGAACGTGTGTGCGCCGGATTTCGGTTTCCGGAATTGCGGTTGCGGATCATCCTGCCCGGCTTCCATGCCCTTTCACCGGCCTGGCAAACCCGTGCCACCTCGCGCGCGCCGGGTTCAGAGCAGCCCTTTTTGCCGTATCTTCCTGACTCGGCCCGCTGGCATCGCCCCGTTTTTGGTGTTACGTTATTCGTCAATCGCTGAAACGAATTCCGTCGCCCCGGCTTTCGGGCCTGGTCGCCCGGTTTTCGTCCAATCTGAACCCGCCCGCGCCCAGGAGCATCATCTGATGGCAAATCGCCTGATCAACGAGACCAGTCCCTACCTGCTCCAGCACGCCGAAAATCCCGTGGACTGGTATGCCTGGGGTGAGGAGGCACTCGGCCGCGCCCGGGTCGAGGACCGGCCCATCCTGCTCAGCATCGGCTATTCCGCCTGCCACTGGTGCCACGTCATGGAGCGCGAGTCCTTCGAGAACGAGGACATCGCCGCCCTGATGAACGAGAATTTCGTCAACATCAAGGTCGACCGCGAGGAGCGGCCCGACCTCGACGCCGTCTACATGGAGGCGGTCCAGATGATGACCGGCAGCGGCGGCTGGCCCATGACCGTCTTCCTGACCCCGAATGGCCATCCCTATTACGGCGGTACCTATTTTCCGCCCGAGGACCGCCAGGGCATGCCCGGTTTTCCCCGATTGCTCGCCGCCGCCAGCCAGGCCTACCACACCAATAAGGGCGAGATCGACCGCGTCACCCGCCAACTGTCAGAGCAGATGGGCCGCACCGGGCAGATGCCGCGCGGGTTCACTCCCCTGACCACCGAGGTGATGCACAACGCATACTCTCAGCTTGCCACCCAGTTCGACCATCTCAACGGCGGTTTCGGCAACGCTCCCAAGTTTCCCCAGCCCATGACCCCCGAGTTCCTGCTGCGCTACAACCGTCACGGCTTCAACGCCCGCGCCCTCGAGATGGTCGAGCTGACCCTGCAGAAGATGGCCTACGGCGGCATGTACGACCAGGTGGGTGGCGGATTCCACCGTTACTCCACCGACGCCTACTGGCTCGTTCCGCATTTCGAAAAAATGCTCTACGACAACGCCCTGCTGGCCCGCCTGTACCTCCACGCCTGGCAGGTCACCGCCAACCCGCTATACCGCCGCATCACCGAGGAGACCCTCGACTACGTGCTGCGGGAGATGACCGATCCGGCGGGAGGGTTCTACTCCGCCCAGGACGCCGACAGCGAGGGCGTCGAGGGCAAGTTCTTCGTATGGACGCCGGACGAACTGCGTCCGCTGCTGGGCGACGATGCCGATCTCGTCATGGGCTACTACGGCGTCACCGAGCGCGGCAACTTCGAAGGCGCCAACATCCTGAACATTACCCGTCCGCCGGAAGAGTACGCGAGCCAGCGCGGCGTTTCCGAGTCCGATCTGTTTGCTGCCGTCGAACGCGCCCGGGCCATCCTCCTCGACGTTCGCGAGCAGCGCATCCATCCCCTGCGCGATGACAAGGTCCTCACCTCGTGGAACGGCATGATGCTCCGCTCCTTCGCGGAGGCCGGTGCCGCCCTGGGCCGCGAAGACTACCTGGATGCCGCGCGCAAGAACGCAGACTTTCTCCTCGGCAACATGCGCGACGAAAACCGTCGCGTGCTCCGCACCTGGCGCAACGGCGAGGCCAAGCTCAACGGCTACCTCGAGGACTACGCTTGCCTGGCCGACGGCCTGTTGTCCCTGCACGAGGCCACGCTCGAACCGCGTTGGCTCCAGGAGGCGGTGTCCATATCCGACGGCATGAGCGCCCTGTTCTGGGACGACGCCGTCGGCGGCTTTTACGACACGGGTAGCGACCACGAAGCGCTGGTGATCCGGCCCCGTGACGTTTTCGACAACGCCCAACCCTGCGGCAGTTCGGTCGCCGCCGACGTTCTGCTCCGCCTGGCCGTGGCAACCGGCAACGACGACTACTCGGCGAAAGGCGCCACCCCGCTCCGGGCGATGCAGCAACTCCTCGGCCGAGCTCCCTCGGCCACCGGCCACTGGCTGGGCGCGCTCGACTTCTACGTCTCGCTGCCCCGGGAAATCGTCATCGTCGGGCCGTCGGAAGATCCGAGCACCGGGCGTATGCTGGAGGAAGTCACTCGACGGTTCATGCCCAACCGGGTCCTGGTGGGGGTAGCCGATCCGGCGAACCCGCCGCTAAAGGACTCCCCGCTACTGGAGCAGAGGGTGATGCAGGATGGTCGACCCACCGCATACGTGTGCGAGAACTACGCCTGCCAGCTTCCGGTCACCGAGGCTGCCGCGTTGGCGGCGCAACTGGATTCCTGACCGAGCGACGGTCAGGAGGTCTCACGCAACAGCCCTGCCTGCGTGACAGTTTCGCGGTTGATCGTGTCCGGGAGACGATAGCGAGGCCAGAGGGCAAACCCCAGCAGCACTAGCGCTCCCGCCATCAACGGGGCCAGGCGGATCCCGAGGGGATTTTCCGCCGAATCGCCCAGTTGCAACACCAGGCTCAGCAGTAGCGGAGGCAACGCGTAGGTGACCTTTTCGAAGAAGTTCTGGGTGGAATAGAACAGGGCTTCGCGGCGCTCGTCTCGTAACAGCGCGTCATAGTCCGCGATGTCCGCCGTCAGGCCCTTGGGCAACAGGAACACCGCTGCCATCGGCATCCCCGCGATGAAGACCAATACCAGGCCTTGCAGGACCAGGTTCTCGGCGGAGATCAGGCCCACCAGGCTGAGAAGCGGGTACAGCGCGCCGCACGCCACCAGGCAGATGCCGTAGATGCGCCGCTTGCTCACCGCCCCGGTGGAAAATAGAAACCAGATAAACAGGCCGAACACTATCGCCCCGCCGATCACGCTGGTCGACAGCCAACTTGACGCCGCGCCGTCCTTTTCCTGCAGCAGAACGCCCACGGCGAAAAACGGAATCCAGCCCTGCAGCACTCCCACGCCGGTGGTGAACATCACGAAAGTCGGCAGAAAAGCCACGAACTGGGAGTTCCGCAGGGTGTCCCGGAAGCCGTCCCAGAAGGGCACTTGAGCTGGCGTTATGTCCCGCGGGGCGTGTTTCCACACCGACGACAGCGAGATGTACCGAAAAACCAGCGCCGACACTGCGAAAATCGATCCGGCTACCTGGAACCCCACAGCGTCCTTGATATAACCCCCCATCACCAGGCCCAGTCCTGCACCGCCGACCGCGAACAGGAAGATGAAACTCACCACCTGCATGCGGTCCCGGGCCGTGCGGGTGAGTTCGGGAACCAGAGCCTCCAGCGCCCCGCTGGACATTGTGGCCGCCGTGAAGAACAACTCCAGCATCAGCACGAAGTACACGGCGTTCCACCAACTGCTGCCCGGGTCCGGCAGGAACCAGATCAGGGCTCCGAAGACCGCGTAGAATGGCGTGCTGAACATGACGAACGGGATGCGCCGGCCCCAACGGCTACGGGTCCGGTCGCTCCACCAGCCGATCAATGGATCCGTGAAGGCGTCGATGAAACGCCCGGAAAAGATGAGTATCCCCGCGACGACGCGCGCGTCAATCTCGTAGCCGAAAAGGAGTACGTCCGGAACCCGGGCCACGCCCTCCACGGCCGGGGGCGCCAGGAAAAACAACACCCACTGCTGCCTGAAGTAACCGATTGCCTGCAAGCCGATATGGTCGGCGGAAAAGAGAACCTTGTTCAGCAGCGGCAGGCGGATTGCCGGCTGTCCGGGATCAGTCATTACATCTCGCGACGTACGCCAAATTACCGCCGCAATGTATCACACTGCGGATGGGTCGAAAGGGCGGGCCAATCGGAGCAACTTGCGAAACTGCTTGACGGCAGGAGGTCAAGGGGTGAGTGAGGGGTCTTGCCATACTGGCCCGTCCCACCCGACCGGATAGAGCAGAACGTAGTAATCGCCGTCCTCGCCGCTTGCGGGGTCGGGCAACATACCATTGATTTGCATTGGCAAATTTGCAGTGCCTGGGGCGTTGATTTGGCCTCGGATAAGGTCCATTTCGACCTTCGTCATCTCACGCCATATTCCTGCGTCTTTGATGTAAAAAACGCCAGTGCCAATGGCAATGAACTCGCCGTCTTGCTCTCTCCGGTGCATTTTTGTCCGTGCCATGCTTATGGACTCCTTTTATTGATGAATTCCTCTTATCAGAATTGCGCTGAAACCATTTTACGCCATCGAAAATTGGCCTTGCGAAAGGGCTGCCGCCCGCTGTTTAGCACGTTAGTTCCTGCCGTATAATGAAGGCGGGAGGGTGCTACGATAGGGCATCCTCGAAGGGAGCCGAGATGGTAGTGTCGGAAGCGAAGATCGTATTTGGGTTGGGCGACGTGGTGCGGGTGAGGTTTCGGTGTCAGCATTGTGGGAATGCGATAGAGGTACGGATTGGTAGTCCGCGGTCTGTCGGCGAGAATTGCCCATTGTGCAACGAGCGGTGGGCGTCTGCGGATGAAGCACGACGGATCAGAGAGGTGTTGCAGGATATAGATACGTTGAGAGCCGACCTGACCAAAGTGCAGGTTGAGCTTGAAATTGATGCGCCGGAGAACTGACGATCATGCTTTGGTTCGTTTACCAACCTGACAAGAAGCTTGTCCACCAGGTCAGCGGCTGCGAGGATAGCCATCCGTCGCCAGCGAAACAACGGACGTGGCCGCAGGTCGGGCATCAGACGTGGGACACGCTCGACGAGGCGGTGAAAATGGCGCGGGAGTCGCTAGACGCCGAGGCGCAACCCTGCCGGTGGTGCCAGCGGTTGTTCGATGTTGGCCGTGGTATCAGCGACGATACGTGGCGCGAGATGGTTGACCGGGTGCTTCCTTCTAACGACTGAAAGTAATGCGCCCGGTTGATGGACCGGGCGCGTTGTTTTGGCATACTAGCGGGCCGCCATCACGATTTGCTTGCTGCCCACAGCCAACCGCCAGTTAAGGCGGCGGGGATAACCGCCAGCGCCGTCGGGTACGCGACGACCGAGTGGGTCGCTCCTAGAGCGGTAGCGACCACGCCGAGGACGACAATCGTCGCCGATAATCCAAAAACGGTAGCCATAATGTTGCCCTCCTGTTTGAAATTTATGATCTATTCTATTTTACCATATCCCCGTCAAAACGGCGTTGACAGTCGGTAGCGCGGGCCATAACATTGCAGCCGCGACAGTCTCAGTCGTCGGGAACGGCGGCGCGTCTCCCTGCTTGCTATGCAAGGGGCGGCGAACACGAACTTTCTATGTGAGTTGGCACTTTTCGTGCCTCCTTGCGGTGTTCGTGTTCGGGATGAGGAGACTGTCGCAGGTAGCCAACTTCCGTGTGGCCGCAAGGGGGTTCCATGCCGAGGCTGCCTTAGCACCGTAAAAAAGGTGCGCCCCATCAGCGGGAACTGACAGGGCGCGTCTGGCAAGTCCTAAGGTGGGGACGTAGCCAGAGGGTGCAAGACCCGCCGGTAATCTTAACCAGCGTTTCTCTCTGACGCAACTACGCGACCTCCCTGCCGGACTTGCCGGTTAGGGAGGTTTTGCTATGTCTGATTGGCGTGATTTCGCCCGGGTTCTGGCTGTGGCTGCCATCGCCGTTGTTCTGGCTTGTGCTCCATCCGCAACGGCGCAACCCGAACCGCCGCCGCCGTTGCCGACGGTAACGCCGCTGTTCATCAACGCCCTTGTCTTTGACTACTCATGGTGTGTTCACCATGCCACCTACAACGGCCCCAGCTTGGTGCGGCGCGGTGCTACCGCCGGATCAACCGACGACCGGATTACCCAAGCGTTGATGCGTCGGGAAATCACCGTCCGCCAGTTGTGGACGGCGTACCACCAGCATTGTGAAGATCGACCTGGGCCGCGCATGTTGGACAAGCATCTCAGCCAGGCCGGTTAGCGATTTACACCAAAACAGGAGTACCAGAATGACTACCTATGGGCCGCGCATAGACCTTGAGATGATTGGCATTCGCCTGGGGGACAAATTGATCCTGGCCGCCGACGAAACCAAAACCTGCATCGTCACTCGGCTGTACCCGACTGAGGTGAAGTACGATGGCGAGCTCCTGTCGCTGACTGCCGCCGCAGCAAAAGCCATGGGCACAGAGGACGCCAACGGGCCGCGAGACTGGACGTTTGAAGGACAGACTATCGACGACCGGCGGACTGTGTTCAGAGAGTGGCACTTGCGGTGAGTATGCCGATTTCTCGTGCCGGCAGACGTTACTCTCCGTACTTCTCGGCGATGATGCCAGACGTATCGCTGACATCCCCGGCAATCCGTTCAAGTCGCTCCATGACCCCAATCAACGCTCGTCCACAGGCGATGGTTGCACACAGTTGGGCAGCCCCTGATTGAAGGTCTTTAAGGTTCTGAGCTTCGTCGAGCAGGTCTCGTATTTGCGTGGCTGTGATTTGATAGGGCATGGTCTCTCTCCCGGTGTTGGTTTGACGATACTATTCTAGCGTGTTAAGCCGCCCGCGCCGTCCAGTTGGCGACGGGCATCTCGACCTTCATCTCGCGCATACCAGCGTAGTCGTCCTCGAGCAGCCGGCCCAGCATGGTCGCCGTGTAGGTTAGCAGCGAGACCCCGATGTGCAGCCGGACTTTGTTGATGCCCAGGTAGCAGTGCTGGTCGAGCAGCCTTGACCGCTTGAGGCTGCCGAACATCCTCTCCACAATCGTCCGCCGCTTGTACAGTCGCTTCCACCGCTTGCTCGCCCTCGGCAAGCGGCCCACGCGCCGGAGCAGGTCGCCGTCCCAGCCCTCGTAGTGCTCGTTCTCGCAGTTCTTACCCAGCCACGGCTTGTCGCCTTTGAGCTGGCAGCCACCGTCGGGGCAGCGGAACAGGTGGCCCTTGCCGCGATCCGTGCGGACGTACTCCATAGCTTGACCGCTTATGCAGCGGGGCTGGCCCTGGGCGGTGTAGAGGCCATTCTTGTTGGTGTCTCTCACGTCGATAACGGCGAGGATCTTCTGGCGGTCAAGGTATTGGAAGTTAGAGAGCGCGTCATAACCCCGGTCGCCCATGACGTAGCGCACCGGCAGGTTGGGGTGGTTGTCTTTGAGCTGGTCCATCAAGCCGGGCAGTTCCGGGCTATCGTTCTTGTTGGCGGGCCGTACTTCCCACGATAACGGCGTGCCGTGGTAGGCATCACAGATGGCGTGGAGCTTGTACCCGTAGAACAGTTCTTTGCCTTCAACCGCCAGTTTCGCCGTCCGGTGGCCCCATTTCGCTTCGGCGTCGGCTTTGGTTTTGCCCTTGCCGTTGCCCCATGCTTCAACGTCGCTGCTGTCGAGGGCGACCATGCGGCCCGGTTCCGGCGCGTCGTCGGGCAGAGCGCCATCGCCCCGCAGCCGTTCGATTTCCTCGCCGACCCGCTCGGCCAGTTGAGCGATAGCGGCGTCAACGAGGTCCTGGTGCTCCGCCAGCCTCGCGTAGAAACGGGAGAACGTGCCCTCGTGCGGCACCGCCTCTCTTAAACCACAAACCCGCCTGAGAAGGCGGGATGCTTTGAGTTGGGCTATGAGGTCGCGAGTGTACCGTAACCTGAGCAGGTACCGCACGAGCGTTGCCCGCCACATGACCTCCGGGGCGTAGCCGGGCCGTCCGGTCCAGCGGTAATCGTTCAGTCGTTCTATCAGTTCGTCGCAGTGCAATTCGTCGAGGATTGTCCCAATCAGGCCAAAATCGGGAATGCCTGGATCGCCCGGTTGACGACCCGCCGGCAGCGGCATTATATTGAGCATGACCGTGCTCCTGTCAGACGTTGGACGGTCTGTCGCCAGCGAGGTTAGGCTCTCGTTGGCGGCGTTTTTATGTTGACGGCATTGTAAGACCTCGAACCGGGGCAGGACAACGGGTTTGCGCCGGGATCACAAAAAATGGCCGGTTTCAGGCTGCATTACCAGCCCAAAACCGGCCAAACTCCTGACCGGCGGTGGTGGACAGTTGACCCCGGAAATTATCACAGAGGGTGTGCATAGATGGATGCACTGATTGAAGCGGTCGTGGGCATTTTGCCGAACGCCGATTGGGCGAAAATTGTGGGGTTGCTGATTATCGTTTTTGGCGGTTGGGTTTGGGCGGGCCGGTTCAAACTGGAATGGATTGGGTACCTATGCCGGCACGTCGTCCGTTGGCTGCGATGCAAGATTCGCCGCCGGCATATATGGCAATCGAATCGGGCACTGCGGATCGTTGGCGCACCGCCATCCGCTACGACGTATGTTTGTGTGGTCTGCGGGGCAAGGAGGACAGTGATAGAGTAACGCCCGAGTTTCGCAAGTCCGCCGCCCGCTCAGGCCAGTTCGCTAGGCCCGTTTTGCGAACGCCCGTTTTGCAAGTCGCTCAATCGGGAATCGGGTACCATTCAACTTTATTCGTGTGTATAATCTCTAAGGTTTTACCTGTGCCGGATGCTGGACATCCGGCTTTCCGTTCGGGCCTGTAGTCCAACAATCCTTGGCAACCCGTATCGGCCCGTGAAATCTACTTGCTAAGGAGGAGATCATGGCAGAAGCCGCCAAGATCATTTATACCGAGACTGATGAAGCGCCGTTCCTGGCAACTCACTCACTGCTGCCAATTCTGCAGGCGTTCACCAAGAGTTCGGGGATTGAACTCGACACTTGGGATATCTCGTTGTCAGGTCGCATCATCGCCAATTTCCCGGACAATCTGACCGACGAGCAGAAGATCCCAGATTACCTGCGGATGTGCGGCGAGTTGTGCCTGGAGCCGTCGGCGAACCTGATCAAGCTGCCCAACATCAGCGCCTCGATTCCACAGCTGAAAGGCGCGATCGCGGAGTTGCAGGCCAAGGGTTACGACATTCCGGACTATCCCGATCAGCCCGCCAACGACGCAGAGCGTGAGACTCTGGCGCGTTACTCTCGGGTGGTTGGCAGCGCCGTGAACCCGGTGATACGCGAAGGCAACTCCGATCGCCGGTCGTCAAATGCCGTCAAGGAGCACGGCCTGCGAAATCCTCACCGGATGATGCAGGACTGGCCCGAGGTCTCCAAGACCCGCGTCAGCCACATGAACGATGGAGACTTTTTCAGCAGCGAAGTGGCGGTAACCACCACACAGGCGGGGTCGGCCTCCATTGTATTTACCGGCAACGACGGGAGCGTGACCGAGTTCAAATCGGGCATACCAATTCAGGCTAACGAAATACTCGACTGCGCCGTCATGAATGCCGCGGCCCTGCGCCGGTTTTACGCCGAAGAGATGGATAAGGCCAAAGCGGACGACGTTCTGCTCGGCCTGCACGTCAAGACCACCATGATGCGCGTGTCCGACCCGATCATATTCGGGCACTGCGTTTCGGTCTTCTTCCAGGACGTGTTCGACAAGCACGGCGAAGCCCTGGCCCACGTGGCCGTAGACGCCGACAATGGCGTCGCCGAATTGCTGACCAAGATCCAGGACCTGCCCGAAGCCAAGCGCGCTGAGATCGAGGCTGACATCCAGGCGTGTTACGACCGCCGCCCGGATTTGATGATGGTGAACTCGAACCGGGGCATCACCAACCTGCACGTCTCCAGCGACACCATCATCGACGCCTCCATGCCGGTGGTCATCCGCGACGGAGGACGCACCTGGGGCCCTGACAACGATTTGCACGACACCGTCGCTCTGATCCCCGACCGCTCCTATGCCACCATTTACCAGGCGGTTGTCGAAGACTGCCAGCAGCACGGAGCCCTCGACCCGTCAAAGATTGGCAGCGTCGCCAACGTGGGTCTGATGGCCCAGGCGGCTGAGGAGTACGGTTCCCACGACAAGACCTTCAAGGCGCCGGGCAACGGGACGATCAGCGTGGTCGACGCCAACGGCGCTACGCTGATGCAGCAGAGCGTCGAAACAGACGACATCTTCCGCATGTGCCAGACCAAGGATGCCCCGATCCAGGACTGGGTCAGGCTCGGCGTGTCCCGCTCCCGGTTGACCGGCCAGGCCGCCATCTTCTGGCTCGACCAGAACCGGGCCCACGACGCTGAACTCATCAAGAAGGTAAACCAGTACCTGCCCAACCACGACACTTCGGGGCTGGACATCAGCATCATGCCGCCCCTGGATGCCATGAAATCCACGTTGGAGCGGAGCCGCGCCAGCCAGGACACCATCGCCGTGACCGGGAACGTGCTGCGCGACTACCTGACCGACCTGTTCCCGATCCTCGAGTTGGGAACCAGCGCCAAGATGCTCTCCGTGGTACCCCTGCTCAACGGCGGCGGACTGTTCGAGACCGGCGCCGGTGGTTCGGCTCCCCGGCACGTTCAGCAATTCGTCGAAGAAGGACATCTGCGGTGGGACTCTCTGGGTGAATTCTGCGCCCTGGTTGCCTCGTTTGAGCACTTCGGAGAAGTGTATGACAACGACGGCGCGCGGCTTCTGGCGGAGACGCTGGACCAGGCGATAGGTGAGCATCTGGAACATCAGCGAAACCCCTCCCGTCGGGTGAACGAACTCGACACCCGGGGAAGCCATTTCTACCTCGCCCTCTATTGGGCGCAGGCGCTGGCGAACCAGGACAAAAACCCCGAGTTGAAAGCCCGCTTCGCCGAGGTCGCCCGCCAGATGACCGAAAGCGAGGATAGGATCGTTCAGGAACTGATCGACTGTCAGGGCGAACCCGTGGACATCGGCGGGTACTACCGCCCTGACCACGAGAAGTCCGCCACAGCCATGCGGCCCAGTGCCACGTTGAACGCCATCGTGGATGCCATCTAATCAAACCCGAATCAATCGGAGGACCACTCAACACATGCGAAGCAAAGTAACCGTCGTCGGTGCCGGAAATGTCGGCGCCACGACCGCCCAACGGATCCACCAGCTCGGCTATGCCGACGTGGTTCTTGTTGACGTAGTAGAAGATCTGCCACAGGGCAAGGGTCTTGATATGCTCGAGTCCGGGCCGGTCATCGGCTCCGACGCCCTGATCACCGGTTCGAACGGATACGAGGAATCGGCGGGTTCCGACGTCGTGGTGATCACGGCGGGCATCGCCCGACGGCCGGGCATGAGTCGCGATGACCTGTTGCTGACCAACATGCGCATCACCTCCGCAGTCACCGAGGAAGTGGTAAAGCACTCCCCGAACTGCATCATCCTGGCGGTTACCAACCCGCTGGATGCCATGGTGCAGAACGTTTTCCAGTCCTCCGGTTTCCCCCGCAACCGCGTGTTCGGAATGGCCGGCGTTCTCGACACCGCCCGCTACCGGACCTTCATCGCCCAGGAACTTGACGTTTCGGTCGACGACGTCCAGGCCATGGTGCTGGGCGGGCACGGCGACGATATGGTGCCCCTGGTGCGCTATACCACCGTCGGCTGCATCCCGTTGTCGGAACTCCTGTCCCAGGAGCGCATCGACTCCATCGTGCAGCGGACCCGCGAAGGCGGCGGCGAAATCGTCGCTCTGCTCAAGCAGGGCTCGGCCTTTTACGCCCCGTCGGCAGCGATCACCCAGATGGTCGAGGCGATCCTGCTGGACCGCAAGCGCATCCTGCCCGGCTGCGCCTACCTCGAGGGAGAGTACGGCATCAACGGGCTGTGCGTTGGCGTTCCCGTCAAGATCGGCGCGGGCGGCATGGAGAAAGTGATCGAGATCAGTCTCACCGACGAAGAAATGTCCGCTTTGCAGTCCTCGGCCGCTTCCGTGCAGGAATTGGTCGATGTAATGGCAAAAGCCAGAGAGGAAGCCGCATAGCGTGGTCGGAATACTCCGGCGCACCCAAAGTCGAACTGGGGCGGGTTGCCAACCCGCCCTTTCGTCATTTTGCGGTATGTATAATGAAGCAACAATCTTATGCGCTGCGGGAGGCCAACATGACCCAACGGACACCACTCGAACGGGACCTCCTGGAAAAAGCCGCACAGTATTTCCCCGGTAGCGGCACCGGCAACACCTCGTATCCGGATGACCTCAAGTTCCTGGTCAAGGAAGGCAAGGGAGGACGTATCTGGGACGTGTCCGGCAACGAGTATGTCGACTGGTTGATGGGCTCCGGGCCCATGATCCTGGGACACGCCCACCCCGCGGTCACCGATGCCGTTCTGTCCGCGGTGAGCCGTGGCTCGACCTTTTTCGCCACCAACGATCAGGCTGTGCTGCTGGCCGAGGAGCTCGTGAAGGCTGTTCCCTGCGCCGAGCAGGTGCGCTTCACCACCAGCGGCACCGACGCCTGCTTCCAGGCCATGCGCGTGGCTCGGGCGTACACGGGCAAGGAAAAGATCCTCAAGTTCGAGGGCGGCTACCACGGCACCAGCGATTACGCCATGATGTCCGTCTTCGCCTCAGCGGCTGTCGAGTTCCCGCAGGCCGAACCTAACACCGCTGGCATCCCCGGGGCCCTGAGCGACCTGATGCTGGTGTCCCAGTTCAATGACCTCGACACCACGGCCGCGATCATATCGGCACACAAGGATGAGATCGCTGCCGTGATTGTCGAGCCACTGCAACGTACCATCGCTCCCGACGCCGGCTTTCTTCAGGGCCTCCGCAAGATCACTCAGGATGCCGGCCTGCTGCTGATTTTTGACGAAATCGTCACGGGCTTCCGCCTCGCCTACGGCGGGGCCCAGGAATACTACGGGGTGACCCCCGACCTGTGCACTGTCGGCAAAATCATGGGTGGCGGATACCCACTGGCGGCGCTGATGGGGAATGCTGACGTGATGTCCGTCTATGACCGCGCCGCAGTGTCGGCCGATGACTACGTTGACCAGATCGGCACGCTGAACGGTTTTCCCATCGCGTGCGCCGCCGGCCTCGCCACGTTGGCCGAACTACGCACCGAAGGCGCCTACGATCGCCTCCATGAGGTTGGAGGGCGTATCCGTGCCGCCCTGGCAGATGCCTGTGAAGAGCAGGGGTTCTCCGTGCAGAGCGTCGGCGAGGACGCGATCTTCGACATCTATTTTGCGGAGCACCCAGTCCGGAACTTCCGTGACGGCCTGGCGGCAGATGGCCAACCCCTGTCGCGTCTCAACTTCGGACTGCTGGAGCGCGGGATCCTCAAGTCGTGGCCGCAGAAATTCTATCCGTCGATCGCCCACACTGACGCCGACATCGACCAGACGGTCGCGGCGATTCGGGAAGTCGCGCCGACCATCAAGGGATGACATCCACAGGCAGCGGACAGAACGGTGAAGGGCGGGATGATTCCCGCCCTTCACTCTTTCGGTACAGCCTGCGTACCAGTTCAGCGTCGCAAACCGGCTTTGACTTCCAGCGGACCCGTGCTGATGATGTGCTTTTTCATGCCCAACTCGGATGGCGACATGCCCATCGCCAACCCGATCAGCTGGGGCATGTGCAGAATCGGCAGGTCAATAGACCGGCGGGCCTGCGAGGCTGCCTTGGGTTGGAACCCGTCCAGGTTGAGATGACACAACGGACACGGGGTGACCATGGCATCGGCCCCCAGGTCTTTGACCTCGGAGGTGTGCTTGCCCACCATGGCCATCGAGTTCTTCTGGTTGATGGTGAGGATCGGAAAGCCACAGCAGCGGGTCTTGCCCTCGAAATCCACCAGCGTCGCGCCCAGCGTCTGTATCAGCATTTCCAGCGACTGCTGCCGTTCCGGGTGGTCGGCTATATCCAGCGCTTCAGTTGGCCGTACGATGTAGCAACCGTAGAAGGGTGCGATCTTGAGGTCCGTCAGTTGGCGGGTTATGTAGCCGCCCAAACGGTCCAGTCCATAATCCTCGATCAGTATCCACAGCATGTGCTTGGGCTCGGACTGGCCGCTGTACTCCAGCCCTTCCTCGGCCAGGTAGGAGTTGATTTCCGCCAGGTATTCGGGGTCGCGCATCCGGTGGTTTGCCTGTGACATGACGCCCTGGCAGGTGCTACAAATGGTGAGTATTGGGAGGCCCATCCGCTCCGCTTTGGCGAAGTTCCGGGCGTTCAGAGTGTCACCAAACAGCTGGTTCTTTTCCTGGATGACGCCCGCCCCGGTACACGTCCAACCGGGAATTTCCTCCAGTTCTATCCCCAGCCGCTGGCAGACCATGTGCGCCGCCGGGTAAAGCTCGGGCGCTCCACCCTGGGAAACGCAGCCCGGAAAGAAAGCGTACTTCACGAGTTCCTCCTCTTGGATCAATGGGCCACTAGTATAGGGGCGAAGATTGGTTCGCCCCTACTGGCCTTGGGATGACAGTGGTTCCGTGACCGATGGACGCGACCACTACCCGAATGGGGAGTTGTTGCTGACCTGCGGCTCCGGCGGATTCGGTTCCAGCTGGCGGAAAAGCCTACGCACGGCTTCGACGTTTTCCACGTTTTTGTGCGCGATCGGCGGCACCTTGCCCCTGCGGAGAGCGCGGAACGCCACCGGCATGTAGTCCATCAGCGCCGGCATGTTGGTGAACCCGCCGACCGACTTGATGGGGAGACGCAGCTCGTCCAGACGGCCGCTGTGCCCAACCGAGTCGGTGAACGCGTCGGTATGGCGGGCGCCGTTGTTGTTGGTGTAACCCTGCTGTATCGCCTGCTCGCGGATTGCCATGATGCGGTCCATGGGCGCCACGCCCTTGGGGCAGGCCTGGACGCATTCGTTGCATCGCGTGCAGTCCCAGACGCCGGTGGGTTCGCTCAGCGCCCACAGACGTTCCATGGACACGCCGTCGCTGTCGCCGTCGCGCGGGTCGGCGGTGAACCGGTATGCTTTGGCCAGCGCCGCGGGACCCAGGAAGGTCGGGTCCACCTCGAGCACCGTACAGTCGGAGACGCAGGCTCCGCACATGATGCAGGCGGTAACACCGGAAAGATGCAGCATCGCGTCGTTGGACACGATGTACTCACCTTCCGGTTCCCGGCCCATGTGCTTCAGGAACGGGTCGACCGCTTCGATCTTTTCCCAGAACAGGTCAAAGTTGACGACCAGATCCTTGACCACCGGCATGACGCCGGCGGGTTCCACGGTGATGACGCCGTCCTGCACCACCGTGTTGGCAATGGTCTTGCAGGCCAGGCCCGCATGACCATTGATGCGCATCGCGCACGACCCGCAGATCGCGCTGCGACACGAACATCGCAGCGACAGCGTGCCGTCATCGTCTTCCCGTATCTGGATCAGCGCGTCCAGGACCGTGGCATTGTCAGCGATGGTGACCGGGTATTCCTGCCAGTAGGGCAGCCGGCGTTCGCCTTCCGCGTCCGGATCCTGTCGTTTCACCCGGATGGTAACGTCCATAGCCTAGTATTTCCTCTCCTCCGGCGTCCACTTGGTTATGGTCACCGGCAATTCGGATGTTACGGGTCCTCCGTCGCCCTTGGTCAGGACGATGTGGTGCAGCCATTCTTCGTCGTTCCGCTCTGGGTAATCCGTGCGGAACTGTGCGCCCCGGCTTTCTTTCCGATCCAGGGCTCCGACCGCGATGGTGTCGGCGCAGTCCAGCATGTACCCCAACTCCAGCGCGAAAATCAGGTCGGTGTTGAAATTCTTGCCCTTGTTGTGGACCGGTACGTTCTCGTATCGGCGGCGCAGTTGGTGCAGGTCGTCGATGGTTTCCTCGATGCCTTCTTCATTGCGGAAAACCGCGACGTTCCGGTTCATCGACTCACCCATATCCCGCCGAATGGCCGACCACCGGTCCCCATTCTCGGGACGGTCCAGCATCTCCTGGATCCGGCGCCGTTCGCGGTTCATCGTGCCGTTGATGTCGAATTCAGGATAGCTCATGCGACGCGTGAACTCCGACGCGTGGTTCCCCGCCCGTTCGCCGAACACGATGGTGTCCAGAAGCGAATTGGCTCCGAGCCTGTTCCCGCCGTGCACGCTCACGTTGGCGCACTCACCGGCGGCGTACACACCATTCAGGTTGGTTCGGCCCTCAATGTCGGTCTTGATGCCCCCCATGATGTAATGCATGCCGGGCCGGATCGGAATGGGCTCCCGGATCATGTCGGTTCCGGCCAGGTCGATGCCGATCTCCCTGATCTGGCTTAGCTTTTCCATGATAAGCGCCTCACCGAGGTGCGTGCAGTCCAGATATACGCACCCGTCGACGCCGTTGCCGCCGTTGATCTCCGTCTGTTCGGCACGGGACACCACGTCGCGCGAAGCCAGCTCCATCATGTTGGGAGCGTACTTCTCCATGAACCGGTTCCCGTCTTTGTCCCGAAGGTAGGCGCCTTCGCCTCGAGCTGCTTCGGAAATCAACACGCCGCTGCCGGCCAGGGTGGTGGGATGGTATTGCACCATCTCCATGTCCATCAGCTGTCCGCCCGCGTTGTACACCAGCCCCATGCCGTCGCCGGTGACGATGAGCGCGTTGGTGCTGGGCTCGAACAGCCGTCCACACCCGCCGGTGGCGAGGATGACAGACTTCGCTCGTATCAAATGCAGTTCGCCGGTGCGAATCTCCAAAGCCATGACGCCGGCGGCATGCCCGTCTTCCATGATCAGGGCGGTGACGAACCATTCTTCGTAGCGCTGCACACCCGACTTGATGAGCTGTTCAAACATCACGTGGAGCAACGCCTGTCCCGTGAAGTCACCCACGAAAAAGGTGCGCGCCCGCCGCTGGCCGCCGAATGCCCTGGTGCCCAACCGGCCGTCGTCGTCACGGTTGAACGTGACCCCCATGTGCTCCATGTCGATCAGGGAGGCGCCTGCCTGACGACACATCACTTCGATGGCGTCCTGGTCGCCCAGGAAGTCGCTGCCTTTGATGGTGTCATAGGCGTGGTCTTCCCAATCGTCGCCTCGGTCCAGCAGCGCGGCGTTGATGCCGCCCTGGGCCGCATTCGAATGGCTTCTAACCGGATGCACCTTGCTGATGATGGCGGTGTTCGCGCCGCCGGCCCGCGCCGCGATTGCGGCCCGCATGCCGGCCAGACCCGCGCCGACCACCAACACGTCGTGTTGCAAAACCTCTGCCATGTATGTTTTCCTCCGGCCGGGCGCCGCAATGTCCGGCGTTTGTTGGCGCTCACAAGCGGCGAGCCGATTAGCGGCGGCTAATTATCGCCCATAACCCGCATCGCTAGCAACAGCGACGCAATGCTCTTGGCGTCCCGTATCGATCCGTCTGCGATCAGGTCGATTGCTTGTTCCAACCGAACCCTTCGCACTCCGATGAACTCGTCCTCGTCGGCTGACAGTTTGGCCGGTGTCAAGTCCCTCGCCAGGAAAACATGCATGCGCTGGGTGCACAGCACAGGTTCCGTAAAGAACGTGGTCAACCGATCCAGTCGGCCAGCGGTGTATCCGATTTCTTCCTGCAACTCCCTGACCGCGGTGGTTTCGGGGGACTCCCCCGGCTCCATTTTTCCGGCCGGCGCTTCCAGCAGGAACTCTTCAGCCGGCTTCCGAAACTGTCGAACCAGCATCACCGTCCCATCCTGAAACACCGGCACCACGCACACTGAGGATGGGTATTCGACGGTGGCCCATCCGCTCTCTTCCCCGTCTTCCGAAAGGACAGATTCCTCCCTCAGGCTGATGAACTGTCCCCGGTAGATCCATCGCGGAACCGAATCCGCCCGCCTGTCCATCGTGTCGGTCATTGGGGAGGCGTTAGTCGGCGCCGAGCGTCTGCAGCGCCAGCAGAAGGGACGCCACGCTCTTCGCGTCCTGCACCTCGCCGGAAGCGATCACGTCCATGGCTCCGGACAACGGTACCCGGACCACCTCGATGAATTCGTCCTCGTCAGAGTCCAGCGCCGCCCGCTTCAGATCGGTAGCCAGGAACGAGTACATGAACTCGGAACACCAGCCCGGCGCCAGCCAGAACGCGCTCATGGCAAGCAGGTTGTCCGTGGTGTGCCCGATTTCTTCCTGGAGTTCCCGCTGGGCTGCTTCTTCAGGGGTCTCGCCGGCCTCAATGCCTCCGGCCGGCACCTCGAGCAGGAATTGGTCCACCGGTTTTCGGTACTGGCGCACCATCAGGACGTTGCCTTCCGCGTCCACGGGCACCACGCAAATCGACGGCGCATGGTCCACGATTTCCCGGGTGCTCTCGCGGCCGTTTTGCAACCGGACCGTATCGACCCGTACGTCGATGATCCGCCCGCTGTAGATGGGACGCGAAGAAATGGTGGGTTCGTTATCCGGAAACGTGCTCATTTCGCTCGTGCCTACCGGCCCTGCAGGCTGAAACCCAGCCTTCGCGTCAGTGTCGCCCAAAAATAGTTGTGCTCGTTGGCCCTGAGGAACCGAGCCCGGTACGGGCTGCGGGTGATGCGCACCCAGTCGCCCGGTTCGATGGGGTGGTTCTCGAACCCGTCCACGCTGATGATCGCTTCCTGCGAGCCCTCCAGGTGAAAATCGACGCTGCTGGTCGGGCGCAGAACCAGCGGGGTCGTCAAACCCACGTGAGATGCCAGCGGGGTGAGCACCACGTCGTCGGACAGCGGGTCCACGATGGGTCCTCCGGCGGCGAAACTATACCCGGTGCTGCCCGTAGCCGTCGCCAGGATCACACCGTCCGCTCGGAATGTCGACACGTCCGCGCCGTCGATGACGGCCCGCACCGTAATCACTCGGGACACCCGGCTCCGGGACAGCACCACGTCGTTGAGCGCATGGTAGGGTCCCTCGCCGACCGTCCCCTCGTCGTCGCCGCGTCGATAAACCGTGGCCATGAGCATGCTGTGTTCGGAAACGCGCATGCCGCCGGCGAGGTAACGCGGCAACTCCTCCATCACGCCCGGAACGGTAAGTTCGGTCATGAAACCCAGGCGGCCCATGTTGATGCCCAGCAAAGGGATGCCCCGGGGCGCTATGGCGCGGTTGACCCTCAGGATCGTTCCATCGCCGCCGATGGTGATGACAAGGTCGGTTTCCCGGGCCCTCAGGTTCAGGTCTTCCGCGTCTTCGGCCCGCAGGATCCAGCTATTTGAGCCAAGATTCAACTCGCCGAAGATTGCGTGGGCCAGATCCAGGGCTTCCGGGATCAGGTCGTTGTAGGCAATGCCGACCGTTTTCATTTGCGCCAACCCGCCTTCATCTTTACCCACCGGCCAGAAGCACAACCGCCGCCCGCTCTGCGGCTCTGAACATAGCCACCGGCGCCACGCCGAGCCAAATCACGCACAGCGCCGCCACGCCAACCGCCACGTTGACCGGCCAGGAACCGCCCAATCGCTCCGTGTGAATCGCGGGCTGCAGGAACATCACCTTGATCACGCGGAGGTAGTAATAGGCCGAAATCACGCTGTTCACCACCCCGATGATGACCAGCCAGGTCATCAGCGATTCGCCGGTGTTGATGGCTGCCGCGAAGATATAGATCTTTGCCATGAAAATGCTGGTGGGAGGCACCCCTATCAGGGCAATCAGGGCCAGGGCCAGCGCGATGGCGAGGAACGGAGCCCGCCTCAGCATTCCGGCGTAGTCCTCGATCTCGTCGCTATTGATCCGGTTGCCGATGCACACGATGGCGAAGAAAGCCGTGAGGTTCGCCGCGGCGTAGGCCACCAGGTAGAACAGCACACTGCTGGGCCCGAAACTGGCGGAATCGTCACCCACGGTAGTCACGGCGGCAACCCCGACCAGGATGTAGCCCGCGTGGGCGATGGTGCTGTAGCCGAACATCCGCTTGATGTTGCGTTGGGCTATCGCCACCAGGTTGCCGATGGTCATGGACAGCGCGGCCAATCCGGCCAGGAGCACCCACCAGTCGCCGTCCAGCGCGTCGAATCCGATGTAGAAGACGCGCAGGACCAGCGCGAAAGCGGCTGCCTTGCTCGCCACGGACAGGAACGCGACCATGGGGGTCGGCGCCCCCTCGTATACGTCCGGCACCCACATCTGGAACGGAGCGGCGGACATCTTGAAACCGAAACCCACGAGCAGGAGCACCACCGACAGCAGCACCGCCATGCTCCCGAAGGGCAGGACGCCAGACTGTGGACTTGCTGCCAGCGCCACTGCGATCTCGTCCAAGCGCGTGCTGCCGGTGAACCCGTACAACAGCGCCATTCCATAAAGCATTACCGCGCTGCTGATCGCCCCGATTATGAGGAACTTCATTCCCGCTTCGCTGGAACGCGCGTTGGGCAGGAACGCCGCCAGGGCCGCCAGGGGCAGGGTGGTCAACTCCAGCGCGATATAGATGGAGATGAGCTCGCTGGCCGCCGCCATCAGCATCATGCCGGTGGCCGACAGCAGCATGAGACCAAAGTACTCGCCCTGCAGCCGCTCCATACGCCGCACGTAATCGTTGGACACCAGGACCACCAGCCCGACGGACGCCAGGATCAGGAAGTTGAAAAACAGCGCGAACCGATCTATGGACAGGGTATAGAGGATGACCGAGCTTTCCGCAGTCAGCTCTGTGGCCCCGCTGCTGGTCAGGTCCACCAATTGCCAGGCGCTCAATGCCGCCGGCGCGGCCAGCCCGGCAAATGACAGTCCAACCAGGAAACCGGTGCGACGGGTGACCAGATCCGCGACTATCACCAGCATGGCCAGGGCAGCCATGGCCAGATAGGGCGCAATCAGGTAGAGGTCATATGCTGTCATTGCGTTTCCGGTTTTGGTGACTACTTGGGGATTCCGGCCAGCCCGGCGTTGTAGCCGCTCACTATGGGTTCCAGGCCGTCGCGGAACACCTCGGTCAGCCAGGCGGGATAAACGCCCACCGCGACTATGCTGATGACCAGCAGGGCCACCGGAACCAATTCCACCGGCGAGGCGTCGGTCAGGTTATCCCAACGCGCTGGCCGGGGGCCAAACAGCGTTCGCTGCAGCATCCAGAGGATATACCCGGCGGCGAGTATGATGCCCAGAACCGACAGGATCGTCAGTGCCGGGAATGCCCGGAATGCTCCGAAGAAGACCAGTATCTCGGACACGAACCCGCTCAGCAGAGGCAACCCCAGGGAGGCCGCTCCAGCGATCAGGAACGCCCCGGAGAGTATCGGCATGCGGTTCGCCAGGCCGCCCAGGTCCGGTATGTGCCGCGTGTGCGTCTGCTCGTACAGGATGCCCACGGCCACGAATAGCAATCCGGTGATAGTGCCGTGGGTGAACAGTTGCATGGCCGCGCCGGTCAGGCCGGCGTCGGTCAGAGCGCCGCCCACAACCGCGACGGAGCCCAGTCCAATCAGCACCAGCCCCATGTGGCTGACGCTGGAATACGCAATGAGCCGTTTCAGGTCGGTTTGCCGCAACGTGACCACCGCGCCATACAGCACGCTGATGACGCCGAGGGCGACAATGGCCATCGCGAATTGCTGCAATTGCTCCGGGAACATTCCGGCGTTGACCCGCAGGAGGCCGTAGCCTCCCATTTTCAGCATCACGCCGGCCAGCATCACGCTGCCGGCGGTGGGGGCGTCCGTGTGAGCATCCGGCAACCAGGTGTGGACCGGCCAGGTCGGAAGCTTTACTGCGAAGGCAATGAAGAACAGCCAGAACAAGACCCCCATCGGCAGCGCGGCGCGGGACGCGTCCAATGCGCCTCCCGGTTCCAACAGTCGCGTCATATCGAAGCTGCCCACCCCGGCGCTCACGAACACCGCCACGATGGCAACCAGCATGAATGCAGAGCCCAGGATCGTGAAGATCAGGAACTTCATCGCCGAATATTCGCGCCGCCCGGTTCCCCAGGTCGAAATCAACAGGTACATCGGCACCAGCTCGATTTCCCAGAACAGGAAGAACAGCAGGAAGTCCAGCGCTGTGAACACGCCCAGCACGGCGGTCTGCAGCACGAACAGCCAGATGAAATACTCGCGCACGCGGTTGCTGATGTGGAAGGACACGAAGACGGCGCACAGGCCAAGCAACCCGGTCAGCATGACCAGCGGGGCGCTGATCCCGTCCACTCCCAGGAGGTAGCTGGCCTGCACCGTATCGGTGGTGATCCAGTCGAGCCGATCGACCAGTTGGAACCTTTCTCCTCCCCGCTGGAACAGCGCGAAAACGATCACCGACAATACCAGGTCGGCTGCGGCTACGGCCGCGGCGAACCAGCGGATGTGGCGAACATCCCGCACCAGCCCGACGGCCAGCAGCAGAGCCGCTACGGCGGGCAGGAAAACGGTTACGGTCAGGAGGCCGTTGAATCCGGTCGGCATGCGGGTTTACCCAAAGGCCAGGTACAGGATGATGATGACGAGTCCGCCGGCGGCCGCGATCAGCGGGTAGGTCTGCACCTGCCCATTTTGGGCCAGCGCAATCAGGCCGCCGATGTTCCGGGATAGCCAGCCCAGCAGGCCAACGATTCCGTCGACGATATTGCGGTCGAACCAGTCGGCTATCGCCGCAACCGTGCGGTAGAAGACCCGACCGACGATGACCCCCTCGTAGAGATCGTCCATGTAATATCGCTGGGCCAGAAGGGTGTGCAGAGGCCCGCCCCGGCTCAACGGCTCGGAGGTAGTGAACGGTCGCGGCCAGGCGTAGGTCAGCACCGCCAATCCGATGCCGGCGATGGCCACGGCGTTGGATACGACGGCTATCGGGATGCTGAACGGCGGCGCGTGATGCCCGTCATGGAGACCCGAGGCGAAGTATTCCGTCAACCAGTGCGAGGGTATCAGCCCAAAGATGCTGCTGACCCCGATCGGATTCGCGAGCCAGCCGGCCACAATCGCGCTGAAACCGAGGACCCCCATGGGGATTACCATCACCAACGGAGATTCGCCCAGGTGCATGTGGTGACTGACACCTGTGGGCGCCGGTTGGCCGGCCTCTTGGGCGTCGTGAAGCTCACGTTCTCCTCCGCCCCGGAACTCTCCGTGGAAGGTGAGGTGCACCATGCGGTAGGTGTAGAACGCCGTCAGCAGCACGCCCACCAACAGCATCGCAAAAACCAGCAGGCTGATCGACGCCGGCACGGGTCCACCGGCGAGCCAGGACTCCAGCAGGATTTCGTCCTTGCTCCAGAATCCGGCCAGCGGGAAGATACCCACCAGGCTCAGCGCGCCGATGACGGTGAGCCAATAGGTGCCCGGCATCGCCTTCCGGAGACCGCCCATGTACATCATGTTGAAGGTTCCAGCCGCGTGGTTCACGCTGCCGGCTCCCAGGAACAGCAGGGCCTTGAAGAATGCGTGGGTGAAAAGGTGGAACAGGGCAGCGTTGTACGCTCCCACGCCCAGGGCGGCCATCATGTAGCCCAGTTGGCTGACGGTGGAATAGGCCATCACCCGCTTGATATCGTTGGCGGCCAGACCCAGAGTCGCCGCGAACACTGCGGTGAACGCGCCGATCAGCGCAACGACCATCATTGCCGCTTCCGACTCGGCAAACACCGGGAAGAACCGTCCCACAAGGAAGACCCCGGCCGCAACCATCGTTGCGGCGTGGATCAGCGCGCTCACCGGGGTCGGGCCTTCCATGGCGTCGGGAAGCCAGGTGTGCAGCGGAAACTGTCCGCTCTTTCCCGCCGCGCCGGCGAACAGGCCCAAACACAGCCACACGAGAGCGCCGCCGGCGACTATGCCCGCGCCACCGGCGGCAACCGGAGCGGCCGCCTCCCAGATGTGCGGGATGTGCAGGGCGTTCAACCCGTGGGCGGCAAAATCGTCCGCCTGGAAGAACAGGTAGATTATGGCAAGCAGGAACCCAACGTCGCCGATCCGGGTGATGATGAACGCTTTTTTCGCCGCAGCGGCCGCCGCCGGCCGGTCGTGCCAGAACCCGATCAGCAGGTAGGACGAGAGGCCCACCAGCTCCCAGAATACATACATCTGGACGACGTTTACCGCCAGCACCAGGCCGATCATTGAAGCGCTGAACAGGGACATGTAGGCGTAGTAGCGGGCGAAGCTCTCGTCGCCATCCATGTACCCCATGGAGTAAATCTGGACCATCAGGCTCACGCCGGTGACCACGACCAGCATGACGTTGGTGAGAGGGTCCAGCAGCAAGCCGACTTCAATCGTCGCCGGACCCAGGCCCAGCCAGAGGTACGGCGCGAAGTCATAAACCTCGCCGTGGGCGGATGACCGCAGCAACCAAACCGACAGGATGAACCCGATTCCCAACGCCGCGATCGTGACGTAACCGGCGGTCTTGGCGAAAGCCGGACCGAGCGGCCGGATGACCAACCCGATCAACAGGAAAGACGCCACCGGCAGCAGGAAGATTGCCCATACCAGGGATTCGGTCAGCATGTTCCGGCGATCCTCACAGCTTCCTTACGATCTCTTCCGCGACGTGTTCCCGGCCCTTGGGCACGTAGATGACGAACGGGATCCGCTCGCTCCAGTCCAGGATGTCGCCGTCCGGCAGGATGCGGCTGGGCAGGCCTTCCGCCTCCAGCACTTCCTTCCAGATCTCCGCCGCCATCAAGTTCGGGGCGCGTTTGAACTCTACCCACATATTCGAAGAATGATTTGCGTTGTCGCGTATTGCATCTTGATGAGAAGCTGATCTTAGTGGCGCAGGGCTGCGGCGTCGGTCAGATCGACGCTTTCGTTGGACCGGAATACGGCAAAGACTATGCCCAGCCCCAGCGCGATCTCCGCGGCGGCTACGGTGATGATGAACACGGCGAACACCTGCCCGGTGAACACCGCGGAAAGCTGCTCCTGCACCGCATACGGCGCAACGTATCTCCCCAGCGCCACCAGCGTCAGATTCACGCCGTTGAACATCAGCTCAATGGACATGAGCACCGCTATGAAGTTCCGGCGCGCCAGCGCTCCATAGAGACCGATGCAGAAAATGATCGCGGCTACAATCAGTAGCGTTTCGAGCGTCAAAGCCTTATCTCCCGCGACCCCGCGCCAGCGCCAGGCCTCCGATGGCGGCGCCCAACAACAGCAGCGAAACGGCTTCAAACGGCAGGACGAAATTTCCAATCAACAAATCGGCGAGACCGCCGCTGCTCACGCTTGCGACTTCGGCCGGGGTCAAACCGGCGTTTGTCAGGTCGGCGGCGTCCGGAATGCCCACCGCCTGCGTCTGCGCCAGTTGGGCTTTGGCCTCCAATCCGGCGCCGGCCAAGGTCGTCCAGTCGGTAGTGACCGCAGTGGCAATCATCGCAGCCAGCACCAGCGCCGACACCACCGCAGCCGGGATCTGCAAACGGTTGGGAGTGTTGCCCTGCTGCACATCGCGGGTAAGCATAACCGCAAAGATGAACAAGACGGCGATGGCCCCCACGTAAATCAGGATCTGCACCACCGCCAGAAATTCGGCGTTCATCATCACGAACAGCCCGCCCACCGCTACAAACGCCATGGCCAGCATCAGGGACGCGCGGAACAGGTCGCGAACCAGCACGACTCCTAGCGCTCCCCCGATGGCGACCACCGACAGCGCCCAGAAAACGAGATGCTCAAACCACATCTAGGCTTCGCCCTCGCTGTCGTCGCGGCCGGCGGCGAGACGCATTCCGGCTTTTTCGTGCTGGTGCCAGCGCCAATTTTCGCGGCCGACCTCGCGCCATCCCAATGGCCTTCCTTCGCCCGGGCGGTAGTCCATCCCCTCCAGTTGCGGGCGGAACCAGGTGCTGGGGTTCTTTTCGGCCTGACGCAACCGGTCGATGGTGATCACCAGATCCGTCCGCTTGTATTGACCCTCTTCAAACCCGCTGCCCATGAACAGTGCGTCATAGGGGCAGGCCTCGACGCACAGGCCGCAGAACATGCATCGCTGCAGCTCGATGTCGAAGGTTTCCAGGCGATACTTGTCGCCCTGCAACGGCGCGGTTTCGCTGGGGGAGGTGACGATCTTGATGATGCCCAGCGGGCAGTACTTCGCGCACGACGCGCAACCCGTGCATCGCTCCTCGTACCACGTGAACTCCTCGCCGCGAAAACGGGGATGCTGCCGGATCCGCTGCTCCGGATATGAGGTCGTGAAAGGTTTGCGCATCAGGTTCGAGAGCGTTACCGCCAGCCCTTTTACCATTTCCAGTCCGTACACTGCGTCACCCCCGCTTTTCTACCGCATTCCAATGGTCGACACGCCGGGCACGACCTGATTTGTCGCGGCCGCTGTGGGCGCCTCGGTGCGGACCTTTTCCTTGATGAAGCGCCCGAAGAAGAGGATCGAACCGCCGGCCAGGACGATATTGATGCCGGCCATTATCCACAGGTCTGCGGTGCTCAGCGACCCGTTGGCGTCGCGCAGGAAGAACACCTCGAGCACCACGGCTACCAGGTTGATTATGCTCAGCGGCATCAGGAATTTCCAGCACACGGCCATGATCTGGTCGAGACGCAATCTGGGGTAGGTCGACCTGATCCAGACGAACAGGAAGATACCGATGAAGACCTTGATCAGGAACCACAGCCAGCCGAGCCAATCGGCCGCCGGACCCGCCCAACCGGCCAGGAACAGAGTCGCAATCAGACCCGACACCACCAGCACGCCACCGAACTCGGCGGCCTGGATCAGCGCGAATTTAATGCCGCTGTATTCGGTGTGATAGCCGGCGATGATCTCCGACTCCGCCTCCGCGACGTCGAAGGGAGTGCGGTTCAATTCGGCGGACATCCCGGCAATGAACACGAAGAAGGCGAGCGGCTGGACCAGGAAGAAGGGCACGGCCTGGGCAGCCACGATGTCGCCCAGCGACATCGATCCTGCGACCATAACCACCCCCAGCAACGACAGCACCACGGGCACTTCGTAGCTGAGCAACACCGCAACTGCCCGCCCGGCGCCGAAGAGCGCGTAGCGGTTGTTTGATGCCCACCCGGCGGTGAATATCGCGATGGAGGTCAGCGAACTAACGGCCAACACGAAGAGAACCCCAACGTTCAGATCGACCAGCGCCACGTCCTTGGCGAACGGGAGCACCGCGGTGCCCAGCAGCACGGCGGCCACCATGATAATCGGAACGGCAGTGAACGCGAGCTTGTCGGCGCCGTAGGGAACGATGTCCTCTTTGGTGATCAGTTTGGCCAGGTCCGCAATCGGTTGGAACGCGCCGAACGGTCCCCACCGGTTGGGGCCCACGCGATTCTGGAACCGGCCCAGGAGCCTGCGCTCACCCCAACTGACGACCGCCGCACCCAGCAACACCGCGTTGATCAGGATCAGCATGATGACCAGGCCGGAGATGAGGTAGCTCAGCCAGCAGGGAGCGATGTGGGCCACCGCGTTGTAGATGAAATAAAAAAGCGGGTTGCCGCCCAGCACTCCATCGGCGCTGAGCATCCCTTCGGCGTTGCTCACGCACCGCATTACCGGTCGACCTCGCCCATGTTTATGTCAACACTGCCCAGCGACACGATCATGTCGGCCAGCTTCCAACCGAGGAGCAGATGTTCCGTAATCGTCAAGTTGATCAGGGAAGGCGAGCGGATCTTGCAGCGATAGGGTGATACTCCGCCGTCGCTGACCAGGAAGAACCCCAATTCGCCTTTGGAAGCCTCCACCCGGCCGTATGCTTCCGCGCCCGGCGCTGCCCGAAGGACCAAGGGCAACTCCTGCCGCACCGGACCGGGCTCAATTTGCGCCACGCACTGCCGCACGATGCGGAGGCTCTGGCGCACTTCCTGCATGCGCACCCAGAAGCGGTCGTAATTGTCGCCGTTTTGGCCCACCGGGATGTCGAACTCGACCTGGTCGTAGGCGTCGTACGGAGCCATCTTGCGCCAGTCCCAGTTGACGCCGCTGGCCCGCAGCACCGGTCCGCTGACCGAGCAGTTGATCGCCACGTCCGCCGGCAGAGGGCTGACGCCACGGGTGCGAACCATCAATATTTCGTTGCTGAGCAGCAGGTTCTCGATTTCTTCCAGCTCTCCCTCGAAATCCTCGAGGAACTGCTCCAAAGCCGGCCAGAAATCTGCCGGAGTGTCGGCGAAAACACCGCCCGGGCGCATGTAGCTGACGGTGACGCGGGCGCCGCACAGCATTTCGAACAGGTCCAGGATGCGCTCGCGGCTGCGGAATGTGTACATCAACGGAGTGCCGAACGCGCCCAATTCCTGCACGAAGAAACCCACCGCGATCAGGTGGCTGGCAATGCGCTGAAGTTCGGCGGCCAGTGTGCGCAGGTACTTCCCTCTCGGCGGCGGCTCGATGCCCAGCAGTTGCTCCACGGCGAGGCAATAGGCCTGGTTGTTGATCATGGAGGAGGTGTAGTCCAGGCGGTCCGTCAGGGTCACCACCTGCACGTAGTTGCGCTCCTCGGCCAGCTTTTCGGAGCCCCGGTGCAGGTATCCCAGTACGGGCTCGACTTCGACAATATCCTCGCCATCGAACGTGATGCGGACCCGGAACACGCCGTGCGTGCTGGGGTGCTGCGGCCCCACGTTGACCGTCATTGGTTCGGTGCGGATGGTCATGGCTTGCGGCTTCGGAAACTCAGGGCTGGGGTTTTACAGGAAGTCCTTGCGCAACGGATGGCCATCAAACCCCTCCCACAGCATGATGCGCTTCATGTTGGGATGGCCAATAAAGCGGACGCCCATCAGGTCCCAGATTTCCCGTTCCTGGAAATCCGCGCCTTTCCACACTCCAACCACCGAGGCCGCTGTCGGCTCCTCGCGCCCGTATACCCGACTGCGCACCACCCCCGTGTGCCGTCTGGAGATTGAGGTCAGGTGGTACACCAGCTCAAAGTGCTCCACGAAATCAATGGCGCTGATCGAGTTCAGGAACTTGAAGTCGATCTCTGCATCGTCGTGGAGGACGCTGGCGACCGAGTCCAGCGAGCCCGGCTCCACCCAAACTGCCGCCTCGCTCCACTCAACAACCGAGTTAGGAGCAGCCTCCCTCAGGCGTCGCGCCAGGGTCTCCCCGGACACCGCGGGCAGCGTCACGGCTTGAAGCTCCCGTCGCCCAGGTTGCGGTACTTCTTGATTTTCTCGTGAAGTTCCATGATGCCGTACAGCAGCGCGTCAGGACGGGGAGGACACCCCGGCACGTAGACGTCCACCGGGATGATGTGGTCGACGCCGGGCACCACGCTGTAAGACCCGTAATACGGCCCCCCGCTGGTGGCGCACACCCCCATGGAAATTACCCAGCGCGGTTCGGCCATCTGCTCGTAGATGCGCTGGATGGGCGGAGCCATCTTCCAGGTGACGGTGCCGGCCACGATCATCAGGTCGGCCTGCCTCGGAGAGGCGCGGAACACTTCCATACCGAATCGCGAGATGTCGAACCGGCCCATGGCCGTTGCCATCATTTCGAAAGCGCAGCAGGCCAGCCCGAAGGACACCGGCCACAGCGCCGACTTCCGGCTCCAGTTCACCAGAGCGTCCACTGACGTCACCATCAGGTTGCGCTGCAGGTCTTCCGGCACCTCGATGGATGGTACCTCGATGGGAGACTGGGAAGCAGCGATCAGTTCGTTGACCAACTGCCCTTCAGAACGGTCGATGTCCCAGGTCCGGCTGTGCAGCGGTCCGCCGGACGAGGGCATGGTGAAACCCGTTTGCTCTGCCATTCGGTTCAGCCCTGCCACTCCAAATCCCGCTTGCGCCAGGCATACGCCCAGGCCAGCAGCAGGATCCCGACGAATACCGCCATTTCAATCAGGGCAAACAATTCCAGAGTCAGGAACTTGGTCGCCCACGGGTACAGGAACACCACCTCAACGTCAAATATCACGAAGAGGATGGCAAACATGTAGTATCGGAATTGGAACCGGTTCCACGTGCCGCCGATGGTCTGCACACCGCACTCGTAGGTGTCGTGCTTGACCGCGTTCGGTCGATCCGGGCGGATGCCGAAGCGGGACAGCCCATGCGACGCCAGCAACATGCTGCACGGCACAACTATGGAGATGACCAGGAAGATGGCGATCAAGCCGTACTGGCCAAAGTAGTCTTCGAGCATCGGAGCGGCTTCTCGTTTCGACAGACCGTATGGTCTGGATAATTGGGCGGCGGCATTATAGCATAATGACCAGCACCACAAACCAAACTGAAGGCCTACCGATGCCCAGAGATTCAACAACCGACGACTGGACCAGCCACTACGTTGCCGCCAATGGGATCCGCCACCATTACCTGGAATGGGGTGACCCATCGAATCCCCCTCTGTTGATGCTCCACGCGACCGGACTTTGCGCCTGGCCGTGGAAGCCAGTCGCGCGCCGGTTGGCCGAACACTACCGGGTGTTGGCGTTTGACCAGCGGGGACATGGCGACACCGACAAATCCGACAAGGGCTACAAGTTCGAATACGCCGGAGAAGACCTGGCCGCCATCGTCGAGGCCATGGACATCGATTCCCCTCGGGTAATCGGTCATTCATCCGGCGGGCTGGCCGCGATCATCGCGTCGAAGCTCTTGCCCGGCAGATTCGACCGCGTGGTGTTGGTGGAAACCAGGGTCAGCAACGATGCGCCGTCGGCGCCCAGCCAGGATCTGGCCCGGCGCGCCGAGCGGACGCGGATGAAACGTGCGGTGTGGGAGTCCCGCGAGGTAATGTTCGATGCCTACCGTACCCGCGCTGCGTTCAAAGATTGGGAGGACGAACCCTACCGTCAATTCATCGAGGGAGGAACCAGGCTGTTGCCCGACGGGCGAGCCGAGCTGAAATGCCTCCCGGAAACCGAGGCCACATTCTACGGCATGCGCGATGATCTCCAGGTGGAGCAATACCTCAACGAGCTGCCCGGCGATTGGCTGCTGCTGCTCGCCGACTACCCCGGTTCCCAGCGCCTCGATGACCCTGGAGTCCAGCGGTTCAGCGAATTGGTGTCCGGCTCCGTGGTGAAACCCTTGGGCAAGGGCAGCCACTTCCTGCCCATGGAATATCCTAACGATGTGCTGAATGCAATAATTGATTGGTTCGGCGACTGACCGCAGCGGACACACTCGCCGCAACGCCACTGACGCTCACCGCATCGACCTGACAGGAATGGGCTTTTGACCGCTTCAGAATCAAAATCAGCAGCAGGACCCCTGGCCGGGCTTCGCGTACTGGATCTGTCCATCATCGTGGCTGGCGGCACCGCTTCCTCGCTCATGGCCGATTTCGGGGCCGAGGTGGTCAAGGTTGAACGGCCGGGCTCCGGAGATCCTCTGCGCAATTGGGGCCCTTTCTACAACGGCGTGTCGCTGTGGTGGAAGGTCCACTCTCGAAACAAGCAGTCCATCACGCTGAACATGGCCGACCCGAAAGGCCAAGAAATCCTCAAACAGTTGGCTGCGCAAGCGGATGTCCTGATTGAAGGGTTCCGGCCCGGAACCCTGGAGCGCTGGAACCTCGGTCCATCGGACCTCCACGCCGGCGACGTCAACCCTGGGCTGGTGATCCTGCGTTTTTCGGGGTTTGGACAGACCGGGCCGTACCGGGACCGCCCCGGTTTCGGCACCATCGCCGAGTGCATGAGCGGTTACATCGGCATGACGGGTTTTCCCGAAACTCCGCCCAACCTGCCGCCAATCCCGCTGGCGGATGAGATCGCCGGAGTTTTCGGCGCCATGGCCGGCATGATGGCCATCTACCGGAGGGGCGCTGATGCGAGGGACGGTGGCAAGGGAACCGGGCAGGTGGTTGACCTCAGCCTCTTCGAGCCGCTTTTCCGTCTCTGCATTCCACACCTCACTATCTACGATCGGTTGGGGGAAATCCGGGAACGCGTCGGCAACGACTTTCCCGATGCAGCCCCGCGCAGCCTCTACCGCACCGGGGATGAACGTTGGCTTGGCCTGTCAGCCACCTCGCAGAACACCTGGGAGGGCCTCGCGCGGGCCATGGGGCTGGACGAACTGCTTTCCGACCCGCGATTCGCCAACAATGCGGCGCGCCTCGAGTCCAAGGATTCGCTGAACGTGGTGCTCCAGGAATGGCTGGGTTCCCGCGACACCAACGCCATCATGGACGAGCTGATCCCGGCCGGTGGGGTCGTTGGCCCGGTCTACAACAGCGCCGACATTGTTGCCGATCCCCATTTCCAGGACCGCGATGACATCGTCGACATTGAGGACCCGGAGTTGGGACAAACGCGGATGCTCGGCTTGGTGCCAAAATTCAGCGAGACACCCGGAGAGTTGCGCCACATGGGCCCCACCGTAGGCGAGCACAACTCCGCCGTCTACGGGGAATGGCTGGGTCTTGCGGACCCTGATCTCCAGGCGCTTGCTGCCGAAGGTGTTGTCTAGTTATGTCGTCTACCGTCCTGGTCGTTGCCACCCGCAATCCGGGCAAGATGCGCGAGTACCGCGAGTTGCTCGCCGACTGGCCAGTCGAACTGATCTCGCTGGACGATGCCGGGGTTTCTGGGGACGTCGACGAGACCGGCGACACGTTCCTGGCCAACGCCCGCCTCAAGGCCAGCGAGTATGCCCGCCTGTCCAACCTGCCCACGATTTCGGACGATTCCGGGCTGGAGGTCCATGCGCTGGGTGGCGACCCCGGCGTGTATTCCGCCCGCTACGGCGGGGACGCCTGCCGGTCCGACGGCGACCGGGTTGCCCTCCTGCTCAACAATCTCGCCGGCGTACTCTGGGATCGACGCATCGCCCGGTTCCGCTGTGTCACCGCCATCGCCGCTCCTGGCGGCGCGGTTATCGGCACGGCCGTCGGCTCCGTCGCGGGAATGATACAATTCGAACCGGAAGGTGAACACGGTTTCGGCTACGACCCGGTGTTCTACCTGCCTTCCCTGGGGCAAACCATCGCGGAGGCGCCCCTTGAAATCAAAAACCGTATCAGCCATCGCTCCGACGCAGCCCGGAAAGCGCGCACAATGCTTCCGGCCTTGTTGGACCGATAGATAACCGTTGGCAGCAGCATGATCACCGATCTCTTCGGCCGCCCACTCAGAGACCTCCGGATATCGGTCACAGACCGGTGTAATTTCCGGTGCCCGTACTGCATGCCGGCCGAGATCTTCGGCGAGGCATACGAGTTTCTGCCCAAGGATGAAATCCTCACCTTCGAGGAGATATCGCGCTTGGCGGCGCTGTTTGTCGACGCGGGCGTGAACAAGTTGCGGATTACTGGCGGCGAGCCCCTACTGCGCGTTGATCTATCCAAGTTGCTCGCTCAGTTGGCCGCCATCCCCGGGGCCGACGATATCACCCTGACCACAAATGGCTACCTCCTCGCCCAGCAGGCGACGCAACTGGCCGAGGCCGGTTTGGACCGCATCACAGTCAGCCTCGACTCCCTGGACGATGAAGTGTTCAAGCAGATGAACGGACGAGGCTTTGGCACCCGCCGGGTTCTGGACGGTATAGGCCGCGCGTCGGACGCCGGGTTGAATCCCGTAAAGATCAACGCCGTGGTCCAGAAAGGGGTGAATGACCACACCATCGTCGACCTGGCTCGACATTTCAAAGGCACGGGGCACATCGTCCGTTTCATTGAGTACATGGATGTCGGCAACCGCAACGGTTGGAAACTCGACGAGGTCGTCTCCGCCGCCGAAATCGTGGCCATGATTGACGCGGAATTGCCCCTTGAGCCGGCCGAACCCAACTACGTGGGTGAAGTCGCCAATCGCTGGCGTTACCGCGACGGCTCCGGCGAAATCGGCGTGATCGCCTCGGTGACGCAGCCGTTCTGTGCCAACTGCACACGCGCCCGCCTGTCCACCGACGGCAAGTTGTACACCTGCCTCTTCGCCACAGATGGGGTCGACCTGCGCGGGCCCATGCGTCGGGGTGCGTCTGACGACGAGTTGGCCGCCATCATCGCCGGGGCCTGGAAGGTGCGTCGCGACCGTTACTCCGAGGAGCGGACCGAACTGACCACGGCCGAAGCCGCGGCGCGGACCAAGGTCGAGATGTACCACATTGGCGGATGACGAGGAACCCATGACCGCGGAGAACGCCGGCAAGCCCGCCGACCAACTCACCCACCTGGCCGAGGACGGGAGCGCCCGGATGGTGGACGTCGGCTGGAAGCCCGTCACGGATCGCATGGCCCAGGCCTGTGGGTACGTAGTCATGGAACCGGCCACCCTCGCCCTGATCCGCGACGGCCTGATGAAAAAGGGCGACGTTCTCACCATCGCCCAATTGGCCGGCATCATGGGCGCCAAGAAAACCTCCGAGCTTATTCCCCTGTGTCATCCCTTGCCGCTGAACAAGGTGGATGTGGAGCTGGAACTGGAGGAAGACGAAAGCCGGGTGCGGATAACGACCACCGCAACCACCTCGGGCAAAACCGGCGTCGAGATGGAGGCCCTGACTGCGGTCTCGGTGGCCGCGCTCACCGTCTATGACATGTGCAAGGCCGTAGACCGCGCCGTGCGTATCGACGGCGTGCGCCTGCTGCGCAAGACCGGCGGCCAGTCTGGCGACGTCGATCTTACCGGCGCCTAGCCGTTACGCCCGGCGATTTCCGCGGCCAGGACACGTACCGCCTCGGTCAGGTAGATCAGGCGCGCCGGCGCGGGCAACTCCAGAAGCCTGAACTCCTCGACCTGGTCGACTTCCAGCACGCCGACGACGCCCGGGATCGCGGTTACGTCCAGTTCAGCGATCACGCCGTCGGGCGTCAGGACCACGCATCCCAGGTCGCGCACGGGCGCCGGCGTCGGATCGAGCTCAATCGCCTGTATCGTCGTCATTCCGAGGAATGATGGGAACGGCTGCAGTCGACGACACAGGTCCGCGACGATCGTTTCAAGGCTGGCAGCCACTTGCCACAGGGCGTCATCTTCGCCGCTTGGTTGATACTGTGCGGTCATTCGATTGACAACCCAGCCGGGCGAGCCTTACGATAGATTGGTCTGCGGTAGCATCGGCGTCTGGTCGAGGCCGCTCGGTAGGCGACGTAGCTCAGTGGCAGAGCGGGCGCTTCATAAGCGCTAGGTCGTTGGTTCGAATCCATCCGTCGCCACCATCGCTCACCGAGAGCGCAAAACGAAAGCCGGGTCACTTGACCCGGCTCGTTTGTTTCTCGATGCTGGCCGCTTATTCGTCCCGCTGCCCGAATTCCTCGCCGAGTTCACTCAGGAACTGCTCGATCTCCGGTGACAACGCCACCGCATCTTCCTGGCTTGCGGTTTCTTCGGGGGTCTCGCCCTCGGCCTCGTTGGTGTCGTAGTAGTCTTCCATCTGCTTGATGAGGCCCTGGAGGTCGGAGTTGCGCTCCACTGCCGCATTAAGTTCCCGGTATTGCCGCTGGCCTCGCCGCGTGGGGGCCAGGTCAGAGGGGATCTCCGAGTACACGGACGAAAGCACCTCGATCATGCGTGCCGTCCCGTTGTAGTCCTCGTCAAGTTGGACGTACTGCGGGAGGTGCACCATGAAGTTGATGGCCTCGATTTCCAGTTTATCAATGCCGTCAGAGACCAAGTTCATGATCGTCGTGGGGCCCTGGTAGGTGCTGCCGCGCAACTTGAGGTTGGGCACCGACCGTGACTGTGGCACCGAGCCCAGGGAGCCGGTGACCAACAGGGGACGGGTGTGCGGAACCGCGTCGTACATTGCCCCCAGCCGGCAGTACCGCTTCACGTTGAATTGTTCGACCACTTCCAGGATCGAGTCGGTGTACGTCTCGCTGTTGGCGTGGGGCTCCCGCAGGTGGAAAAACAGGTAATCCGGTCCGTTTTCCGTCGTGGCATACCGGATAATGCTGTTGGGGACGCGCACCCGGCGCTCGTTGTCCACAAGCCGCATGCTGGGACGATACCTGGTGAAGTCGAAAAACTCGCCGGGGCGGTGCAGTCGGCCCAATTCCTTGGAGCCGAGGTACCGTTCCAGGCGGTTCAACGTCAGCGTGCCGACACTGCCGACATCCACCCATGGGCGGATCATCGCGAAAACGTGCGGATCCCGCAGTTCCGGCAGGGGTTCCTGTAGTTCAAATGCGCCAACTCTCATGATGTCGATATCTTGCCAGAGTTGCCCTCGTAATTCAAGGTTTGCGACGGTTGAACCGCCGTGTCGCTTGGCCTAAAATGCCATCACCCTACGGTTCCCGTTCGCGGCGAACCGTCTTTCGCGCAGATCGCGCCCAATTGCGGGAGGCACTTGATGATTACCACTTTTGACAGTCTGTATGCCGGCCATGTCGACATGGAGAACGTCGGCTACGCCGGCGTCGCGGTCAACGACCGCACTTATTCCGACGAGTTCCTGGCCACGGCGTTCGACAAGGGTGTGGCCATCGCGCAAACCCTGGACAAGCACGGCTACGATACCTTCTGGATGGCGGAGCACCATTTCCAGCCCGAGGGGTACGAGTGCATCCCCAACCTGCTCATGTTCATCGTCCATCTGGCGCACGTGACCGAACGCCTGCGCTTCGGTTGCGGTTTCAACATCGCTCCCATGTGGCACCCGCTGCGCCTTGCCGAGGACTTTGCCATGGCCGACTGGCTCACCAAGGGCCGGGTGACCTTCGGCGTGGGTCGCGGCTACCACACTCGCGAAGTGGAGTCCCTGGGTTCCCCGCTCATGGACCAGCCGGCTAACCGCGATCTCTTCGAGGAACAGGTCGAGGTCATTTTCAAAGCCTTCCACGAGCGGTCATTCTCCCACCAGGGCAAGCACTACAACTTCCCGCCGCAGGGAGTGCCCTACCGCGGCTACCCCCTCGAGGAAATCACGCTCGTTCCCCGGCCCAAGACCCTTCCGGTCGAGTGCTGGCAGCCCATCCAGGGCGGCACCGGTCGGGCCCTGGAGTTCATGGCCAAGATGGGCATCAAGGGCGTCATCGGAGGGGGATCCTCCGAGGGCGGGGCCATGGACGGGATCATGCACGGCTACCGTGACGCTCTCCGGCGCAACGGCAAGCCCGACGCCGAACTGGGCGAGGATCTGGCCGTTGGCTTCCACTTCCACATGGCCCCTACGGTTGAAGAGGCTGCGCGCCAGGGGGCCCGGTACTACGAAGAAAACCTCAAGATGTTCGGCCCTCTGCGTCTGACGCGCGGCCTTTCCGATCAGCAGATCCGCGACATGAGCAATCCTGAAATCGCGCCCAACGCCGGCCTTCCGACCATCGAGGATGCCATCGAAAACGGCAGCGTCCTTGCCGGCCCGCCCGATCGCGTCATCGAGCTGCTCAAAGGCGTCGAGGAGCGCTACCCGGGGTTGAAGCGCGTCCAGGTCGGCCAGCCGGTCGGCACTCCGCAGTCCGTGATCCTCGAGCAACTGCAGTGGTTCGCCGAGGAAGTGATGCCGGCTTTCAAGGACACCAAAGTTGAGGTGGCCGTACCCGCCGACAACTAGCCGGCCACGCAAATAGCCGTGTGCGCAGTAGGGGCGAATGACCATTCGCCCTTACTTTTTTGCGTGACCGACGACGACCGGCTCCTGACCATTCACGCGGCGGTTAAATTGGTGACAAACCAATCCGACGATTTTCGAGACTGCCTGCTATGCTGATTCGTGCATCATCGAATTGGAGGCCAACCTCATGCCCGAAATAACCGAATACTCCTCCGGCTCCCCGTCCTGGGCCGACCTGCTGTGCAAAAACGGTCAGGTCGCCAAGGACTTCTACTCCGCTCTATTCGGCTGGACGTACGATGACCACCCCGCCGGACCCGGCATGGTCTACACCATGTTCAGCCACAACGGCGTTCCGGTATGCGCATCCGCTGAACCCGGTCCCGGCCAGGAGAACCTGCCGCCGCACTGGAGTGTTTACGTCACGGTCGACGACCTCGGCGCCGCGGTGGAACGAGCTCGAAACGCCGGCGGCACCGTCCTGATGGAACCTTTCGACGTAATGGACGTTGGGCGTATGGCGCTGATCCAGGACCAGGAAGGCGCCGTCCTGCGGCTTTGGTATCCCCTCAAGCACGCCGGCGCCGGCAAGATGCACGAGCCCGGCTCTCTCTGCTGGTTCGAGCTGGCGACAACCGACCCTGAGTCCGCGTCGGCCTTTTACACTCAATTGCTGCAGGCTGAAGCGGCGCCCGACCCCAACACCGACTTCCCGTATACGCTCGTGAAGGTTTCGGGCGTGCAGGTTGCCGGCATCCTCCAGATCGGCGAAGACTGGGGCCCGGTGCCGCCCAACTGGGGAGTTTATTTCGGTGTGGACGACGTCGACGCCGCCGTAGCAAAGGCTCAGGAACTCGGTGGGAAAATCTGTGTCGAGCCCCGCGACATCGAGGACTTCGCCCGTTTCGCTGTTCTGTTCGACCCGGACGGCGCCGTCTTTTCCATCATCCAACTGGGCGAGTGGCCCGGTTAGCCGTGAATGGCTCCCGGAGCCGAAGGAAGGGGGTGGCCAGCGCGGCCGCCCCCTTCACGTTCGTTTACTGTAGCGTCCCCGGCGGATAGTGTTCGAGCCACCACCGGGCTATTTCATCGCGCCGCGCGAACCACACGCCGGGGTGATTGCGCGCGTACCGCAGGAATCGATCCAGGGCCCGTGACCGCGCCGGCCGTCCCGCGATGCGACAGTGCAAGCCCACCGACATCATCTTGGGGTGGGTGCGTCCTTCCTCGTACAGCACGTCGAAGGTGTCCTTCATGTACTCGTAGAAGTCGCCGACGCTGTTGAGGCCGCCCCGCCAGAAGCGGGCGTCGTTGGTCTCGAAGCTATATGGCAAAACCGGCCACGGCTTGCCGTGCACCTCCGTGTAATACGGCAGGTCGTCGTTGAATACCCCGCTGTCATAGACGAAACCGCCTTCTTCCACCACTAACTCCCGGGTGTTAACGCTGGGGCCATACCTGGTAAACCAGCCCACTGGCCGTTCGCCGGTGGTCCTGGTCAACGATTCCACCGTCATGCGGATCGCTTCGGCTTCCTCGTCGCGCGTCTTGTTGTGGTATTCCTCCCACCGGTAGCCGTGCCCGCAGACTTCGTGGCCGCGCTCGACGACAGCGCGCGCAACCTCCGGGTTCCGCTCGAAGGCCAGCGCACATGAGAAAAACGTGCTCTTCGCGTTGTACTTGTCCAGCAGGTTCAGTATCCGCCAGACCCCGACTCGGCTGCCGTACTCGAAAAACGACTCGTTGAACAGGTCCCGCTGCCCCGCCGGCACGGGTGAAGGCACTTCGTTGTTCGTTTCGTGATACCCGTCGCCGTCCAGCAGCGACGCCTCGCTCCCTTCTTCGTAGTTCACCACCACCGAGATGGCGATGCGCGCGCCGCGCGGCCATTGGACCGCCGGGAGATGTTCTCCATATCCGATAAAATCACGTTGTTGCTGTGTCATTGCTTTAAGTCCTGTCCAAGGGTTCCGGCACAGCCTTGGCTGTTCGGATGGTTCGTGAATTAGGCGGCACCCGCCGCTTAGCATTACTCGGTGGCCGCCGGCAGAATACCCGAATAGATCGTGCTGGACAATTCCAACCGCACGGTACAAAATGCGGCCAAATCCTCGCCAATATCGAACTGCCGCTCAGGGTGATCATAATGACAATCCCGACTGCATCGACCCAGAAATTGACTCCACTTCTGTTCCTCGAACGCAGCGCCGCCGTGTATCCCCACCGTGCAGCCTGCGTTTACAACGGCGCGGTTACCACCTACGCTCTTTTTTACGAGCGGGTGCGCCGCCAGGCTGCCGCGTTGCGCAGCGTCGGCGTCGGGCCCGGCGACCGCGTGGCCTTTCTGCTGCCGAACCTGCCCTCCATGCTCGAGGCCAACTTTGGCCCCATGGGGATCGGAGCGGTGTTGGTGGCGTTGAACATACGCCTTTCGCCCCGCGAAATCGCGTACATCCTCAACCACTCCGGAGCGAAGGTGCTGGTGTTCGACTCGGAACTCGCTGATACCGTGCGCCAGTTGCGCGAGGATTGCCCCGGTGTGGAAACCTACGTGCAGGTGCGCGATACCGCGCCACTGGCCACGGATATTCCCGGCCCGGAATACGAGCAGTGGCTGGCCAGCGTCGACCCGATGCCGGAACTCCCGGGCCCGGCCACCGAAAACGACACCCTTACCATCAACTACACGTCCGGCACCACCGGCATGCCCAAGGGAGTGGAGTTCACCCCGCGTGGCGCGTACCTCAACGCGCTTGGCGAGGCCATGGAAATGGGTATGAACTGGCGCAGCATATACCTGTGGACGCTGCCGATGTTCCACGCCAACGGGTGGTGCTTCCCCTGGGCGGTTACCGCCGTGGGCGGGGCCCACGTTTGCCTGCGCCGGGTCGATCCCGCCGAGGTCTACCGCCTCATTCGCGAGGAGTCCGTCACTCACCTTTGCGCCGCGCCCACCGTGCTGACCGGCCTTTACTCTGCTCCGGAAGCCGCCAGCGCCGACCTTTCCGGCCTGACGATCATGACAGCCGGCGCCCCGCCCGCGCCGCAGGTCATCCGCACCATCGAGGGCATGGGCGCCGAGATCATCCACGTGTACGGCCTGACCGAGACCTACGGGCCATGTACCGTCGCCGCCGGCCAGCCCGAGTGGGACGACATGGGCAGCGACGACCTGGCTCGGGTCAAGGCCCGGCAGGGCGTACCCTTTATAGTCTACGGTTCCGGCCTCCGCGTGGTCGACGAGACCATGGACGACATCCCGCGCGACGCCGAGACCATGGGCGAGGTCGTCATGCAGGGCGACGCCGTGATGAAGGGCTATTACAACGATCCCGATGCCACAGCCGAGGCGTTCCGCGGCGGTTGGTTCCATTCCGGCGATCTCGCCGTCTGGCATCCCGATGGCTACATCGAACTTCAGGACCGTTCCAAGGACATCATCATCTCCGGCGGGGAGAACATTTCCAGCCAGGAAGTTGAGAAGGTCATCATGGAGCACCCCGGCGTCCTTGAGGTCTGCGTCGTCGGCGTGCCCGACCAGCGCTGGGGCGAGGTTCCCAAGGCCTTCGTCGTTCCCCGTGATGGCGGCCGGCTCACGGCCGACGAAATCATCGATTTCACCCGTGATCGGATTGCCCATTTCAAGGCGCCCAAGAGCGTCGAATTTGGCGACCTGCCCAAGACGGCCACGGGCAAGATCCAGAAATACATCCTGCGCGACAAGGAATGGCAGGGCCAGGAGCGCCGCATCCAGGGTTCGCAGGTGTAACCGGCTGCAACCCGGCGCTATCATCCACTACGAGGAGGACAGGCATGGAGTTCGGACTCTTTCTCGAGTTTCCCCGGCCCATTGACGGCGATCACCACGACGCCTTTACCCAGTCGTTCCGGTTGGTCCAGGAGGCCGAAGACCTGGGCGTAGCATCGGTTTGGCTCGCCGAGTACCACTTCAACATGGAGCGCGTGCTTGCGTCTCCGGTGATGATTGCCACCGCAATTGCCGCAAAGACCAGCACCATGCGTATTGGCACCGCCGTCTACTGCCTGCCACTGGGTCACCCGATCCGCGTGGCGGAGGAGATGGCGACCCTTGACCACATCAGCGACGGCCGGGTCGAGCTGGGCGTCGGCCGGGGCACTTTCCCCAATGTCCACGAGGGCTTCAACGTGACCTTCGAGGAGAGCCGCAGCCGTTTTGATGAGTTCCTGGAAATCGTCATGTCCGCCTGGACGCAGGAGACCTTCTCCTTCCACGGCGAGCACTACTCTTGCGACGAGCTCACCGTTACGCCACGGCCGTACCAGAAGCCCCATCCGCCCATTACCGTGGGCGTCACTTCAGCCGAGAGTTTCCCCATCATCGGCGCCATGGGGTATCCGTTAATCGTCAACCCGTCCCGCGTGTTCACCCTGGACCAGTTGGCTGGCCCCATGGCCGAATACCGCGCCGCGTGGAAGGCGGCTGGACATCCCGGAGAAGGCAAGGTTGGACTGCGCGTCCCGATTTATGTCAATGAGGACGCCGAGGCGGCATATCGTAACCCGATGGATTCGGCGATGAACTCAATCACCCGATTGGGAGAGCGAGTGGGCTCCTATGCGGGTCGGGCCGGCACCACCGGCGACTGGGCTGAACAGAGCCGCATCATCCTGGGCATGGATTACGACGATTGGCTCCGTGACAAGGTGGTCTACGGAACCCCCGGCGCGGTCACGGAGCGCCTTACCGAGCTCGAAGAGACCCTTGGCCTCGACCAGATGATCTACGAGATCAACTACGGCAACCTGATGCCCGACGAAATGCAGACGGCCTCCCTGCGGCTGTTCAACAAGAAGGTTTTGCCAAGACTGACCTGACCACGAATGGCAGAGGGGGCGCCTGACCGGCGCCCCTTTTCGTTTGATGGCGTGACTATCGGCAGCACTGGGATCAGTCCCAGGTAAAGCAGACCTTCCCGGTTCCGCCGGCCTCGAATAGCTTGTACGCCTCGTCGGCCTGGTCCAGCGTGAACCGGTGGGTGAACAGTTCCTTCAGCGGCACCTGACGGTCTACTACGAACCGTGCAACCTCCTCCAGCCCGTTCAGGCTGAAGGTCCACGACCCCAGGATGGTCAACTGTTTGTGGATGATCTGCGGGCTGACATCAAAGGTCGTGGTGTTGCCCTCACCGACGAAGCAGACGCGGCCCCACAGCATTGCGGAGTCTACCGCGTTGATCCGCGCCTCCGGACGACCGGTGCAATCCAGGGTCGCCGGCGAACCCTCGCCGTGAGTGAGTTCCCGTATGGCTTCCACCGGGTTCTGCGTGCCGGCGTCGATGCACACGTCCGCGCCCAGGCGTTGCGCCAGTTCGAGTCGTTCCGTGTCAACGTCCACCGCGATGACCCGCGCTCCCATGGCCTTGGCAAACATGGTGCCGCTGGCGCCAACCGGGCCCTGGCCGAATATGGCGAGCGTGTCGTCGCCCGATATGTTCAGCCGCTTCAACGCCCAGAACGCTGTTCCCGTTCCGCACGCGCACGCCGAGCCCTCGTCGAAGTCCAAACCATCCGGCATTTTTACGCAGGTGTACGCCGGGCAAATCAGGTAATCCTCGTGTCCGCCATTGGCTCCGGTTCCGTAGACGGTGGATCCGTGCAGACACATCTGCGTGTATCCGATCCGGCACATGGTGCAGGCCCGACAGCCCGTGTAATGGTGCATCATCACCCGGTCGCCAACCGCCACCTCCGTCACGCCGCGCCCGATTTCGGCGATGACCCCGCAGGGTTCGTGACCGGCCACTTTCAGGTTGGCCGGGTCACCGCGGTCGGCTTTGGGAGCGCGATAGTGCCTCAGATCGCTGCCGCAGAGGCCAGAGGCCTTCATGGCGATGACGACCTCGCCCGGCCCCGGTTGGGGGTCTGGCAGCGTGCGAATCTCGACTTCTTTGTCTCCGGTGAAAACTACTCCTCGCATGGCAAGTCCCTCCTTCCTGCCCGGCAGGCTATCCGTTTATGGGTCAATCAAGACGCCCGGATTGAGTATTCCGTTCGGGTCCACCGAACGCTTGACCGCCCGCAGCGCCGCGGCGAACGGGTCAGGGCGCTGCGCGTCGTACCAAGGTCGGTGGGACCGTCCCACCGCGTGGTGGTGGGTGATGGTTCCGCCGGCCGTCATGACCGCGTCCGAGGCTGCCTGCTTGATCTCGGCGTGGGCTTCCAACTCGCCGCCCACCTGCCCCAGGGCTTCGAAGGTGTAGTAGGGCGCGGGCCCATCCGGATAAACGTGCGTGAAGCGGCAGGACACGCGTCCGCCGCCGCAGGTCCGCTGGAGCGCATCGTGCAGCGCGCCCCGGACCATTTCGTCCATCGCCGGCCAGCGTTCCCAGGTGATTGACGTTTCCAGGGTTTCGGCCACGATGCCAAACCCGATGGTCGCGTTCCGTTCGTAGGGCGCGTTGATGAACGAATCACGCCAGTTGCCCACCGCGCCCTGGCGTCCGGCCGAGGATGCCGACCGTTCGGCGGCGTCGGCGACCTGAATATCCTCTTCCACGATCATCCCGCCGGCGTCCCTGGCGATGGTCACCGCCTGACGGATGTTGTCGCGCTGCGGGATTTCGGCCGACTCGAACCCGATAATCAGCAGCGCCTGTTTCCCGTCCAGGCCGGCGAAGTCTTCCGCTTCCGCCGGGTCCAGCATGCGCAGGTTGGCCGGCCACTGCTTGGCCTGCGCGACAAGCCGCGCTCCCTCCGAGGCGGTGTGCATCCCATCGAAAACCACACCCGCGGATGCGCGGAATCGGGGACGCGCCTGTATCCGCATCCACGCCTCGGTGATGATGCCCAGGATGCCCTCGCTGCCGATTACGATCCGGTCCGGGGAAGGCCCGGCGCCGCTGCCGGGCAACCGGCGCGACTCCCATAATCCGGCCGGCGTCACCATCCGCACCGACTCCACAAAGTCGTCGATGTGCGTGTGATTGGTCGCGTAGTGCCCGCCGCTTCGGGTGGCAATCCACCCGCCCAGGGTCGAGAACTCGAAGCTCTGCGGGAAGTGGCGCAGGGTGTATCCGTGCGGTCGCAACTGGGCTTCGAGCGCGGGTCCCAGGGCGCCGGCCTGAATTCTTGCGGCCCGAGAAGTTTGGTCTACTTCCAGAACCTGGTCCAGCCGCGTCAAATCGATCGTGCAGACCTTTTCCGCTTCCGGAGGCTCCACGCCGGCCACGACGGTGCTGCCGCCGCCATACGGGATCGCCACGATGTTGGAATTGGCGCACCAGCCTAGAACCCGCGTGACCTCTTCTTCTGTCCGGGGATACGCGATCACGTCGGGTGGGTTTGGGAAATCACACTTGAACCCACGGATGCGATCACGAAAACTGCGCCCGTAGGTGTGCGCCGCTCGGTCATGGTCATCCATGCTGCAGAACTCAGCAACCAGTGGATGCGGCGTGAAGCGGGGCTGGCGGAGATTGAGATCAGCGTCGGTGGGAGGCTGCGGAGCCGGCAGCGTTACCCCGTACCGTCGGTGGATCCGCTCCGCCATCGCCGCGTAGTCCGCAGTCGACGGCTCGCGGTCTTCCATTCCCCAGGCCCAGAAACTGCGGCGCGCCATCGCGTCCCTCCTGTTCGGGCAAAAATAATGGTCGGGGTGAGTGGATTCGAACCACCGACCTCCACGTCCCGAACGTGGCGCGCTAGCCACTGCGCTACACCCCGACTATGTTCAAATTGTAGCATACCCGCAGGGCCGCCCCGCAAACCGCTGGTGGCGCTGTTCCGTATGATGGGCAGTTGCAAGGGGGCTGTTGACATGCGTATCCGTAACCTTAGAAGGACCTGGATTCCCACACTGATGCTGGTCTTAGCGGTGTTCGCGCTCGCCTGCGGTGGGGCGGCCGAGTCGCCGGCGGCACCGGCGATGACGGAAGCGCTATATTATGCTGATGACTTCGCCTCCGCCCCGGAGTCCGCCCAGCAACGGTCGGGCCCACCGGGCGCACCTGGCCCGGCCGGCTCCGATGGCGCCGATCGGTTCGGCCGACAGGCCAGCGGTGCCGCCGCCGCCGCGACTGCTGTTCCCCAACCGGCCTCGCAGCAGCAAGCGGCACCCGCCGCGCCGGCTGCTGCCGTGGGCCGCACTGGAAAGGAATCGCTGGATGGTGCATCCTCGCAATCGGTGCAATCGCAAACCGCGCGAAAGCTGATCGTGGAATCGTGGATGAGCCTCGAAGTCACCAACATCGACGCGATGGTCCGCCAGGTCGAGGCTTTGGCTGCTCAGGGTGGAGGGTGGGTCGAATCCTCCGAAGTCTATGGCGAAGCCGGATACCGTTCCGCTACCGTGCGGATTCGAGTGCCGGCGGACCGGCTCAATAACGGCCTCGACTCCCTGCGTGGGATGGGGCGCGTCACCGACGAAGGGGTCTCCTCGACGGACGTGACCGAAAGACTGATCGACAACGAGGCTCGGCTCACCGCCTGGTACGCCCAGGAGGAACGGCTCGTCACGCTGCTGGAAAACGCGCCCACGGTGGAGGACATCATCCAGATCGAGCAGCGCATCGCGGAGGTCCGTTCCGACATCGAGCACGTCGAAGCGACGCAGCGCGATCTCACTGGCCGCGTCGCCACTTCGCTAATTACGGTCAACCTGCGCTTGCCCGCTCAGTACGCTGCCGATCCGCCAGTGGGATCCCTGCAACTGTCCGTAGATGACCCGTCATCCACGGCCGATTCCGTGATCGCCCGGGTGGAAGCTCTCGGGGGTTACATCGGCGAAAAGCGTGAGTTTGACGAAGGAAGCGGCCGGATCGTTGACCTGACCGTTTTCGTGAAACCGGCTGACCTTGCCGGTCTGATGGACTACGCCGCCACTCTCGGCGCTCCCTCGGGTAGGCAGCTCAGCTCGGTTGGACCCACGCCGCTCAACGAAGTGGCCAACGCGCGCCTCACGTTGGGCATCCGCTCCGACGTGGAACTCGGCGCTTCCATGTCCCTGGACTCCTCCGATCCCACCGGAGTCGCGGAGAAGGTACGTGCCCAGGCTGAGAGCCGGGGCGGGTTTGTGGAACACTGGAATGAGTTCCAAAACCGAGACCGACATCGGGTCAGCATGGAACTGATCGTCAAAGCGTCCGACCTGCGTTCCGTTATGGATTACGCCGCCGAATTGGGCGAGCTGCAGCATTGGGACTACAACGCCGTCGGGCAGAACCCGTCTGCGGCCGCTCCAAACGCTCGCCTGAACTTCTCCGTTGCCACGCCGGAAGACTATTCCACGCTGTGGATGATTCTGGCCGGGGTAGTTAGCGCCGCGGTGCTGGTGGTGATCGCGATCGTTGCCCTTGTGCTGGCCCTCCGGCGTCGCCGGCGACGCCGAAACGAGGTCGGGGCGGCCGCGGACATGGAGCCCGCGGCCAGCGAGTAGCGGTCAGTCGGCGGCGACCGGCTGTCTCGCCGGCCGTCGCCGTCTCCGGTTCCGTGAAGGCGCTTCGGGGGCAGCAGGGATCGCCGGCTGCGCCGAGTCTGCCGCCGCTTCCTCCATTGCCGCTCGCATCTCGTCGACGAACGAGGCCACCCGGCGCAGTGCGCGACCCAACCGCGCCATACCGAAATCGGTGTCGCCCGCCGTCCGCACTTCCATATCACGCCGGCCGACCCGGATCCCCGGCCCCATCTTGTTCTGCAAGGCCTGCCGCGCGTCGCCCACTGGATGCCGGAACACCACGGTGATGATCCCGTCACTGCTGGTGGCAATAGACTCGACCCCCGCTGTCGACCCCAGGCAACGCAACTCGGTAATCGCCAGCAAGTGACTCACTTCTTGAGGCACCGGGCCGAACCGGTCTTCCATATCGGATTGAACCGCTGCGATCTGCGAGCGATCGGTGATGTTGGACAGTCGCTGGTAGAAAGCCAGCCGGGCCGGCATGTGCTCTATATAGCCCGGCGGTATGAACGCCGGCAGCTGCAGATCTATGCGCGGCGGGGGCTGCGCCTCTGCGCTGGTCTCGCCCGGATCGCGATTAGCCAGGTCCTGCACCGCCTGGTTGAGCAACTCGGAGTACAGGTTGAGTCCAACCGCGTGGATCTGACCGCTCTGGTCGGCGCCCAAAAGGTTCCCCGCGCCACGGATTTCCAGATCGCGCATGGCGATGCGAAACCCGGCTCCCAGTTCATTGGCGTCCAGGATGGCGTGGATGCGCTTGCTGGCCGCCTCAGTGATTTCCTGGCTGTCCGGCAATAGCAGGTAGGCGTAGGCCCGGTGGTCTCCGCGGCCAACCCGGCCGCGCAGCTGGTACAACTGGGCCAGGCCGAACCGGTCCGCCCGATCGATGATTATCGTATTCACGTTGGGCATGTCCAGCCCCGACTCAATGATGGTGGTGCAAACCAGCACGTCCGCGTCCCGGTTGGCGAATGCCACCATCACCTCTTCCAGCTCCGTTTCCGGCATCTGACCATGCCCCACCGCGAACCGGGCTTCTGGTACGAGCTTCGCGAGTTCATCCGCTACGCTGTGGATCGTGCGGACCCGGTTGTGCAGGAAGAACACCTGGCCGTCCCGCTCCAACTCCCGCAGAATCGCCTCGCGCACCGGTTCCGCGCTGTCTTCGGATACGAAGGTCTTGACCGGCAACCGGGCCTCCGGCGGGGTGTGGATCACGCTCATGTCCCGCACGCCGGCAAGCGCCATGTGCAGCGTGCGCGGAATGGGTGTCGCGCTCAACGTCATCACGTCCACCTCGGCGCGCATCTGCTTCAGGCGTTCTTTGTGCGCAACCCCGAACCGGTGTTCCTCGTCGATAATCACGAGCCCCAAGTTTTTGAACCCCATGTCCTTTTGCAGGATGCGGTGTGTTCCGATCACGATGTCGACCATGCCGGACTTTGCCGCTTCCACCACCTCGTCCTGCTCTTTGTGAGTCCGGAACCGGCTCAGCACCTCGACCTTCACCGGATAGGGGGCAAGCCGTTCGGCGAAGGTAGCGTAGTGTTGCTGGGCCAGCACCGTGGTGGGCACCAGCACCGCCACCTGCATGCCCTCGTTGACCGTCTTGAAGGCCGCCCGCAGGGCGACTTCGGTCTTGCCGTAGCCAACGTCGCCACAAATCAGGCGGTCCATGGGCTTGTCGGCCTCCATGTCGTTCTTGACTTCGTCGATGGCCTGCATCTGATCTGGCGTTTCCTGGTACGGGAACGAGTCTTCCAGGTCCCGCTGCCAGGTCGCGTCCGGGCCGAAACGATGTCCACTCACGGTTTCACGGATTGCGTAGAGCCGGAGCAATTCTTGGGCGATCTCCCTGGCGGCGCCCTTGGCTCGGTCCTTGATCCTTTGCCACTCGCTCCCGCCCAACCGGGTGAGCGTTGGCGGCTGGTCGGTGGCGGCCACGTACGCCCCCAGCCGGTCCAACTGCTCGGTGGGAACGTAGAGCCGGTCGTCCTCGGCGTATTCCAGCACCAGGTACTCGCGGTCGTCGCCCGTGGACTCCAGGTGAGTGGTGCCAACAAACTTGGCGACTCCGTGGTCGATGTGGACCACGAAGCTGCCCGGGACCAGGTCTCCCAGGGCCACCGCATCACCCAGGTCACGTCGGGTGCGGGACGGGCGGTAGCTCCTCCGTTTCACGGTGCCGAACAGCTCGGCGTCGCTGTAAACCGCCACTGCAGGTTCGTTGTCCGTCGCCTCGGTCTGCCAGCCGCGACTCAGCGCCCCGGTCAGTACCTGGACCCGGTCGGCGCGGGGGCGGATCCGCAGGCTGTCTTCCAACGTTGCAGCGACCCCGGCCTCCTCCAGAACCTGAACCAACCGAGCCGCGTGTTGTGTCACGGCTACCACCGCTCCGCCCTGAGTCACCCTCTCCGCGACGTCCCTGGTGAAAAAGTCCAAACCCGCGCTCTGATCGGGCAACGATTGCAAAATAGTCGGCGTGTCCTCGGTGCCCCAACGCTCCATGCTTACGGTGGTTGTACCGGCGGCGTGCATCTTTTCGGACATCCGGAGCCACTCGGTGGAGGGCGACGGAAAACCGTAGGGGAGTTCCCCACGGTCCTGGCGGCTGGTCCGCTGCTGCTCGTACTTGGCCTCCTGCTCCTCCGCTTCCCCGGACAAACGGTTGGGCCGGTCCATCACAACGATGGTGTCAGCCGGAAGGTAATCGGCCAGGGTATGCCGGTTGAGGAACCCGTTGTAGAACGCAAGGGTTTCCGGGTTGGGTTCGGTCAGCAAATGCGCCAGTTCTTCCTGAAACCTCGCGATCGTCCCACCGTTGCACGCGCTCAGATCTATCCTGGCCCGTCGTTCGTCGAACCATGCGGTGTCGCTCAACTCGGGCAGCTGCTCCCGCGCCGCCACGATGCTGATACGGTCGGCATCGCCCACTGATCGCTGGGTTTCAGGATCGAATCGCCGGATGGTGTCGATTTCGTCGTCCCAAAGTTCCACCCGGTAGGGCAAACCCGCGTCGGTCGGAAAAACGTCGAGTATTCCTCCACGCAGGCTGAACGTTCCGGGGATCTCTACCTGCGGCTCCCGTTGGTAGCCGAGTTCAACCCATGCGGCCAGCAACGAGTCTACCGACCCGATCCGCTGTCCCCGGGTCAGTTCGTGAGCGTTGTTCACGGCGGGGTGTCGCCCGGTTGCCACCTCCGGCGGCAACGTCAATCTGAGCGCCGAAGCCAGCGACGTCACCACCAGCGGTATCGCACCGTCGGCGGACGACGCGTCGTAGCTAGCCAACGCCACCAGCGCGGACAGTCGCTGGTTCCCGGTTCGCCCATCGACCGCCAATCGTTCGAAAGCCAGCACTTCCGGTTCTGGTAACAGGTGCACGGGCGCTTCGTCACCCAGGTATTCCGAAAGTTGGTCGTGAAGTCGCCGGGCGTCCTCCAGGCGGGGGGTGATCACCACCACGGGTCGCTGTTGTAGTTGCCAGAGAGCGCCGACGTAAACCGCCTGGTGGTCGCCATCGATTGCCAGGGGCCCGCTCGGGCCCGGACGATCCACGTTCCGCAGATGCCGCCGCATCCTCGGTTGTGTTGCAAACAGCGAAAGCAATCCGGTTAGCGCCATTGTTCACCCAGGCCATGGTGGTGGTTCTTCACACGCCGATACGGGACTGACCATGGGCCAGCCCCGCGCAAAAATTGTACGCTTGTTAACTCGCCGTGTCCAAGCGCACAGTCGTCGGGCAACCGCATGCGGATACCCTAGCAGCGGCTTGAGCAGTGGGCTGGATGTTGGACGCCCGGTACCCTGGGTTCGAAACCGTTCGGCGGCGAACCGACGCCGCCGACCCCGAACGCGAGGGTGTTCCGAACGGATAGACATGGCCGGGTGATATAATTCAGCGAGCCCTCCACGAGATAACCGGACCTTTTCGATGTCAATATCGCGGCACACGACCGACCCCGCCACGTTATCGCTTGAGTCCGCTGAGGGCGGGGACGCATCTCCCTACCATCGGATTGTGGTCAAGGCCGGCACCAGCGTGCTCACCGGAGAAGCGGGCGATGCGCTGGACCTCAACGTCATGCGCGACCTGGTGGCCCAAATTGCCCAGCTCCACGCAGTGGATGAGGCTCAAATGCTCCTGGTCACCTCGGGGGCGGTAGCTGCCGGCCGCCAATCTGCCGCCGAGACGCCCGCTATTCCGGATATTCCCACCCGGCAGGTCTTCGCCGCGTTGGGTCAGAGCCGGCTGATGCATACCTATGCCGACCTGTTCGCCAGTCACGACATTGGCGTTGCCCAGGTGCTTCTCACCCTCCACGACCTCTCCCAACGCCAGTCATACCTCAACGTGCGCAACACCCTGCTGTCCCTGCTCGATCTCGGCGTAGTCCCCATCGTCAACGAGAACGACGTTGTCGCCACAGACGAAATCGGCGAGGTATTCGGAGACAACGATCGTCTTTCGTCGCTGATCGCCGCCTTGATTGACGCAGACCTGCTCATAATCCTGTCGGACGTGGACGGTCTATACACGGCAGACCCCGGCTCGGATCCCACGGCCACCCGCATTGAAGCGGTTGACTCCGTGGATGAAAACGTGTTTGCCATGGCCGGCGAGCACCGAAACGCCTGGGCGCGCGGCGGCATGCCCACCAAGCTCCACGCCGCGAGTCTGGTCACTACTTCCGGTATCGCCATGGCCATCTGCCGCGGGCGCAACCCGGGGGCGCTGCTGGGTGTTGCCCGCGGGGAACCCGTCGGTACATTCTTCAAGCCGGCCCAGAGCAAGCTTGAAGCTCGCAAGCGGTGGATGCTGTCGCGCGTGGGCGATACGGTGTGGGGCCAGGTGGTGGTGGACGACGGCGCCGTGTCGGCCCTGCGTCAGGGCGCGGTGAGTTTGCTGCCCGCCGGCGTCCGCAACGTTGTCGGCGAATTCAGTCGCGGCGACATCATCTACGTATCCGACCTGGCGGACCACCACGTAGCCTGCGGTATCGCCAACTACGCGGCTGCCGATGTACGACGCATCCGGGGGATGCGCTCAGATCGAATAGTGGACACTCTGGGTTACCATTACGGCCAGGAAGTCATCCACCGGAACAACCTGGTGCTGCTCTGACAGCAATCGGGAATTCGCGACGGGAGAGAAAAATGAACGCCGCTGATCGCCTCCGCAAGCAGGGCGCCGCCGCCCAGGCCGCCTCTGCCGTGCTGGCCCGCACGCCCGCCGAGACCCGCAACCACGCCCTGGAAAACATCGCCCACGCCCTGGAAACCGAACCGGGGCCTGTCCTGGCAGCTAACGAGGCCGATTACCGGGACGCGGAGGCCGACGGCATTGACCTGGCTTTCCTGGATCGCCTCCTGCTGAATTCCGACCGACTGAACGGCATGGCTGCCGATGTCCGCAGGGTCGCCGCCCTCGAGGACCCGGTTGGCGAACTGATCGAGGGATTCACGCTGGACAACGGCCTGGACGTCCAGAAGCGTCGCATTCCGTTGGGCGTCATCGCCAGCATCTACGAGAGCCGACCCAACGTCACCACCGATATTGTCGCGCTCGCCCTCAAGTCCGGCAACGCCTGCCTCCTGCGCGGAGGCAAAGAGACCCTGCGATCAAACACGGCTCTGGTTGACCTGGTTCATCGCGCCATCGGCGAAGCGGGTCTTTCAACCGATGCCGTGCAGTTCGTTGCCGACACTGACCGCTCATTGGTCGACGTCATGCTCCAGATGAGAGACGAAATCAACCTGCTTGTGCCGCGCGGCGGCTCGGGTCTGATCAACTATGTGGGCGCCAACGCTACCATGCCTGTGCTGACCGGCGGCGTGGGCGTTTGCCATACCTACGTTGATCGCGACGCCGACGCCGAAATGGCCGCCAACATCGTTTACAACGCCAAGGTCCAGCGACCCACGGTTTGCAACGCGCTGGACACCGTGCTGGTTCATTCCGAGGTTGCCGGGCGTTGCCTGCCCGGAATCGCCAGCCAGTTGAACGATGCCGGCGTCGAGATGCGTTGCGATCACCGGGCGCTGACCATCCTCGGCCCCGACAGCGGATTCAACACCATCCCGGCTCAGGAAGACGACTGGGGCCGTGAGTTCCTGGCGCTCATTGCCGCCGTGAGGGTGGTGGATAGCCTCGACGATGCCCTGGAGCACATCCAGACCTACGGCTCTGGCCACTCTGAAGCCATCGTCACCCGGGACGGCGAGGCCGCCGAAAGGTTTCTCAACGAAGTCGACGCGGCCGCCGTCTACCACAACACCAGCACGCGGTTTACCGATGGGGCGCAGTTTGGCTTCGGCGCGGAGGTCGGCATCAGCACCGAAAAATTCCACGCCCGCGGCCCTCTGGGCGTTCGTGAGCTGACTTCCTACAAGTGGATTGTCCGCGGCGACGGTCAGGTTCGCGGGTGAGGCGGGACCAATGCCCTTCGACTACGAGCGCGAAGTTCGCACGCCCCAGTCCGAGGCATATCTCATCCTCGACGGCGAACAACCGGTGGGTCGGATCGACACCCACTTCATGCCCGGACTGGCTCACGTATCCATCGCGGTGAATTCCAACCTTACCGCAGAGCAGATTGATGAGATCCTCTCGGATATCGACGCTGACATGCTGAACACCGTGGGTACCGAACACGACACGCACCACTTCCACGTGTTTCAGGGCACCGAGATCCGGGTGTTCAGCAATGCCGGATATGACGATTACTCCGGCGGCAACGGTAACGGCAACGGTCGAGGCCACGGGCCGCTGTCACCCCCCGGGTCGGGGACCTGACGCCGTTTTTGCCGCCCAATCTCGTTCCCGAAAAAACGGCCCGGGGTAGTCACCGGGCCGTTCGATCTTCACTGAGGCCAGCCACGTTATTGGCGACCTGAGCTAGCTCTTGCGCTTCAGCGCCCGGTGGACGGCCGCTTCCACGCCCGCCGCAGTCAGGCCGTTCTTCTCCATCAGCTCGTTGGCCGGACCCGAGCTGGTGTAACCGTACAGGGCCACCATTTCCACCGGAACCGGACAGTTCCGGGCCAGGACTCCGGCGACTACGCTGCCCAACCCTCCGTGAACGTAATGCTCCTCGGCGGTCACGATGGCGCCGGTCTCCTGCGCCGCGGCAATGATCGCCGCCTCGTCCGCCGGCGCCAGCGTGTGCAGATTGACCACGCGTGCGTCAATTCCCTGACCCGCCAGGCTATCGGCGGCGTCCAGAGCCGGCGCCACCAGCGACCCCATGGCGACGATGGCCACGTCACTTCCCGGCTTCCGCAGGTCCGCCGTGCCGATCTCGAACTTGTAGCCGTTGTCGTGGACTATCTGTGTAGCCGCCCGGGGCAGCCGTACGTAGACTGGCCCCTTCGTGCTGGCGATGGCTCGCACCGCCTGCTCCGTTTCGGGGGCGTCGGCCGGCGTGATCACCGTGAACGAAGGCAATGCGCACATGAGCGACAGGTCTTCGATTCCGTGGGCCGACATGCCGTCCTCGCCGGTGAGGATGCCAGCATGGGTGCAAACCAGTTTTACGTTCAACGACGGTTGCGAGATCAGGACACGCAATTGGTCGTAGGGCCTTCCCGTGCCGAACACGCTGAACGTGCTGACGAAGGGCACCTTTCCGGCAGCGGCCAACCCGGCGGCAACGCCGACGATGTTTTGCTCGGCCGGCCCGAAGTCGAAGAACCGCTCGGGATACTGGTCCCGCCAGAGATGGACGAACGTCGACACGTTCAGGTCGCCGCCCAGGACCACGATGTCAGGGTGGTCGTCCGCCAGGGTCAGCAGGGTCCGGCCGTAGGTTTCCCGCGTGGCCGCGGATGCCCGTTGTGTCGCCATCAGGCCAGCTCCTTGAGCGCTGCTTCGTACTCTTCAGCGTTGGGCGCTCGCCCGTGAAAGGCGGGATTGTTTTCCATGAAACTGACGCCCTTGCCTTTCACGGTGTTGGCGATGATCGCCGTTGGCCCGCCTTCCGATGCGGTTTCGAGGGCCCGCAATACTTCAACGTGCTCGTGCCCGTCGCAGGTTATGACGTTCCACCCGAAGTCTCGCCAACGGTCCGCCAGGGGTTCAAGGGTCATGACCTCGTCAGTGAACCGGTCGTTCTGGATGCGGTTGCGGTCGACGATGGCGGTCAGATTGGTAGCGCGGTGGTGAGCGGCCGACATTGCCGCTTCCCACACCTCGCCTTCCTGGCACTCCCCGTCACCGAGCAGCGCGAACACGCGGTAGTCTTTCCCATCCAACCGCGCCGCCAGGGCGTGACCCAACGCAAAGGAGAGCCCCATGCCCAGCGAACCGGAGTTCATCTCAACACCCGGCGTCATCGGGTGGGCGTGGCCCTGCAGCAATCCGTCGGTCTTCCGGTAGGAGGACAGTTCCTCCCGTCCGAAATATCCAGCCATCGAAAGCGTTGTGTAAAATCCCGGTGAAGCGTGCCCCTTGCTGAGGATGAATCGATCCCGGTCCGGCCATGCGGGGTCGGCGGCGTCGTAGCGCATCACCCCGAAATAAAGGGCCACCAGGATGTCGATCTCTGACAGCGATCCTCCGGGATGGCCGCTGCCGGCCCCGTAGATCATTTCCAGGCTGTCGCGTCTCAGTTGCAGGGACGTTGCCCGCATCTCCTCAACGGTCTGAAGCGGTTGGTTGACTGCTGCCAATACGTCACCTGCGATATAGAAGGGGATAATAATGCGAGCCGACAAGATTATATTCCTGGCCTGTAAGCCTGTCCATAAGCGCGACGCGACCCTCGGAGCCCGATCCGTCGAATGCTGGCGTCGAACGCCGACCGGATTGGCCCGCGGCAATATTACGCCCGTCTCCGCGTGACGACGTGGGGGCAGTCTCAACCGCGAACCGGAACCAAATTGCCACCGTGATCGTCATTCGACGTTGCCGGCGTCACTCCCGATCAGCATGTCGGGTCCTGCCGACGGGTGGTCTATACTGATCGGGTGAACTCTCGCCCGTCGCACGGCGGAATACCGCAGATGATTGTCGATAGCCACTGCCACATTCTTCCTCCTGATTTCGCCTCTCGCCACGATGAACTGACGGATCGGGACGCCACCTATGCCGCGCTGTTCCCCGACTCCGGCGGCCGTTTCGCGGACGCGGTACAGCTGCTGCGAGACATGGACGTCTCTGGTGTCAATCACGCCGTAGCCATGGGATTTGGCTGGACCGACCCGGATATCGCCGCACAGGTTAATGATTACCTCATACAGTCATCCCTGGCTCAACCTGACCGCATCACCGCCTTCGCGTCCGTCAATCCGGCATGGGGCGAAGCAGCCGTGTGCGAGGCTTCGCGGTGCCTGGATGCCGGGGCTGTGGGCATAGGAGAGCTTCACGCCGACAGCCAGGGTTTCGACATCGGTGATCCCACCGTCATGTCCCCCCTGATGACGCTGCTGCGCGCCCGTAACGCGCCGATAGTGGTCCATGCCTCTGAGCCCGTGGGTCACCAGTACCCCGGCAAAGGATCTTCAACTCCGGATCTATTGCTGCAACTCGCGAAGAACTTCCCGGCAAACCGCATCGTATTCGCCCATCTGGGCGGAGGCCTCCCCTTCTATGCCGCGATGCCCGAGGTTGCCGACGCCTTGAAAAACGTTTGGTACGACACCGCGGCGCTCCCTTATCTGTATCGTCCGTCGGCAATCGCCGCGGCGGCCACGATCGCCGGCGCCGACCGGGTCCTTTTCGGCACCGATTACCCGCTGCTCAAGCATCGCCGGGTCATCGATCACGTTCGGTCTGCCGGCCTGCCGCAGAGTGACACCGACGCAATCATGGGCGCCAATGCCTGTTCGCTGGTGAACCCCGGCGATCAGCCCATGGAAACCCTGCCCGACTATCTGGAACCCGGTTTGGACATTGTCCTTATTGGCCTGAACCCGTCGACCCGGTCGGTCCGGGCCGGCCACTATTTTGCCAATCCCCGCAACCGGTTTTGGTCAGCTCTGACCGCGGCAAATTTCGTGGGCCGGCCTGTCGGACCCGGAGATGACGCCTCGCTGCTGGCCGACGGCATCGGCTTCACCGACGTGGTCAAACGTCCCACCAGTCAGGCATCCGGCCTGACGGCTGCCGACTACCGCCGGGACGCGCCCACCCTGCGTGAGAAACTGCTCAGTCATGTTCCGCGCATCGCCTGCTTCCACGGCCTCACGGCGTACCGCGCCTATCTGCGCCACGGCGAGGGCATCAAAAACGCCGGAAACCTGCAGCTCGGTAGACAGGACCTTTTGATCGGCTCCAGCCGAGTGTTCGTGCTGCCGAACCCCAGCCCGGCCAACGCGCGTTATTCCCTGAACGATTTGGCCTTCTGGTATCTGGAACTAAATCGCTGGCGCGCCGAGTTGGCCTCTTGAGCACCGCGTCAGAAACCCTGCGGACGTTCATCGCGTTGCCGTTGCCGGAGGAATGGATCCGCCAACTGGCTGAAACGATCGCGGTGTTGAGCCGTCCTCTGCCCTCCGGGGTGCGTTGGGTTTCTCCGGACGGCATTCATTTGACCTTAAAATTCCTGGGTCCCACGGACTCGCGAATCGTGCCCCGAATCCTGGACGCCATCGCCGAGAACTTCGATGAGGCCAGCCCGTCAACGCTGGCTCTGTCGACTCTGGGCACCTTTCCCTCCAGCAGGAACCCCAGGGTGATCTGGGCCGGAGTTTCCGGCGGTTCTGAAAGTCTGGAAGACTTGCACCACCGTGCCGAGCAGTCGGTTTCCGGTCTTGGCTGGTCAATGGATGGCCGCCCGTTCCGACCCCACCTGACGCTGGGTCGAGTACGCGACCAGGTAACCCCCCGACAACGCCAGGCGATATCCGATGCTGTGACCCGGGCCAGGTTGCCGGTCATCCGTAGCTGGCGTCCCGATACCGTTCGGTTGTATCGAAGTGTGCTCACGCCCCGCGGCGCCCGATACTCCAGCCTGGGAGAGGTGCAAATCTGATGGAAACCACCTTGGTCACCACCGTCCGCCCGGTACCGCCCTACGATTTCGAGCTGACGGCGGGTCAGCCCAATTATTCCCGAGACCAGCAATTCAAAACCGAGGAGTACGACGACGGTCGGTACCTCCGGCTCGTGGATCTGGGCGACAACGTCGCGCTGGCGACCGTGCGCTCGGTAGGAACTGTGGACCAACCGGAGTTATTGGTGGAGCTCACCGGGGACGACATCACCGGTGCCGACGCCGATCGAGCGGCGAAGCAGATCACCTGGCTCCTGGGTTGCGACCAGGACGTCAGGCCGTTTTACGATGCGGTTACCGGAGATCCCGTTCTGGCGTCCGTGGTCAACGATTTCTATGGGTACCACAACACCCGATCCGCCTCGGTTTACGAGGCGCTGGTGCAGGCAGTCATGGGGCAACAGATTGCGACCAATGTGGCCAGGATCATCCGCAGCCTGCTCATAGAGACCTACGGTGTTCGAGCCACGGTCTCCGACCGCGAATGGTATGCCTTCCCTCGCGCCGAATCGTTGGCAACCGCCGAAGTCGATGACCTGCGCCAACTCAAGCTCAGTTTCCGGAAGGCCGAGTACATCCAGGGCATCGCGCGCGCCGCGCTGGATTCTGGTGACAATTTCGCCAGTATGCACGACCTGGAGGATGACGAGGTGGTGAAGCGCATGGTGGCCATGCGAGGCGTCGGGCAATGGACGGCGCAGTGGGTTCTGGTGCGGGCCCTGTCGCGCCCGGACGGGTTCCCGATCGGCGACCTGGCTTTGCGCCGGACCGTCAGCGCCCTGTACTTCGACGGCGAAGAGATCAACGACGCTCAACTGCTCGCGTTTTCCGAGCGCTGGTCTCCCTGGCGTTCCCACGCCACGTCATACCTGTTCGTGGCGCTCCGCTCCGGCCGAATTGCCGGATCCTAGCCTGACGTAATCAGCGGAGCATCCGCATCAACCCCTTGGGGTTGTTCGAAAACTGGCGCATCAGCCGCTGCGTTTGCTTGAACTGGTTGAGCACCCGGTTCACGTCGGACGGGTTGGTGCCGCTGCCCAGCGCAATGCGCCGGCGCCGGCTGCCCTTGATGATCTCCGGCTTTCCCCGCTCTTCCAGCGTCATTGAGCGGATGATGGCTTCGGTTTTCTTCAGCTCCGACTCGTCCAACTGGTCCTGCATCTTCTTGGTCTGGCGACCCATTCCGGGCATCATTTCCATCACCGATGCCAGGCCGCCCATTTTTTTCACTCCCTGGATCTGATCCAGGAAATCGTCCAGCGTGAATGACGCGGTGCGCATCTTGCGTTCGAGTTCGCGAGCCTTATCCTCGTCCACCGCTTCCTGCGCGCGCTCGATGAGCGTCATTACATCGCCCATGGCGAGGATGCGCGACGCCATGCGGTCGGGGTGGAACTGCTCCAACGCGTCGCTGCGTTCTCCCGTGCCGATGAACTTGATGGGCACACCGGTGACCTTGGTGACCGACAGCGCCGCCCCGCCCCTCGCGTCCCCGTCCATCTTGGAAAGGATCAAGCCGTCCAGGCCCACGCGCTGGTGAAATTCTTCGGCGGCGTTGACCGCGTCCTGGCCGGTCATGGCATCCACAACCAGGATGGTTTGGAAAGGAGAGACCGCCTGCTTCACCTCTTCCAGTTCGGACATCAACTCGTCGTCGATATGCAGACGCCCGCCGGTGTCGACGATGGCCCACGTCAGGGCCAACTCGGTGGCCCGGCGAACCCCGGCGATGGCGACCTTGGCCGGGGTTGAGGAACCCGGGTCTTCGGAGTACACCGGGATGTCCAATTGCTTACCAAGCGACTCCAGTTGGGCGATCGCGGCCGGCCTCCGGAGGTCCGCCGCAATCAACATCGGGCTGTGTTGCTGCCGTTTCATCTGCATCGCCAGCTTCGCCGCGGTGGTGGTCTTGCCCGAACCCTGCAAACCTACCAGCATCAGCACGGAAGGCAACTGGCTGGCCGGCGTGAGGCGGTGGTCTCCCGCGCTCAATACGGAGGTCAATTCCTCGTGTACGATCTTGACCACCTGCTGACCGGGCGAGAGGCTTTCCAGAACTTCGCCGGTCAACGCACGGTCTTTCACCGTCGCCACGAACTCCCGCGCAACGCGGAAATTCACGTCTGCCTCGAGTAGCGACCGGCGCACCTGGCCGAGCGCGTCATCGATGTCCTTTTCCGTCAGGCGGCCTTTGCCCTGCAGGCGGCCGAAAATCCCGGTCAATCGTTCGGTCAGATTGTCAAACATCCCGTTTCACTCCCGTAGCCTCGGCGCTTGTCTGGAGGGCTCGCGGGATCACTCCCAGCGGAACGTGCGGTTGGCTATGACAAACGCTACCACAAGCCACACCGCCAGGCCCAGAAAATTCGGCCATTGCATCAAAATCGTGTCCCCTTCCACGGTCATGCCCCGAATGGCTTCGACCAGGTAGGTGAGGGGCAAAAAATCGGTGATCCTCTGCAGGATATCGGGAAGGACGTCCCGGGAAAAGAATACACCGGACAGAAACATCATGGGCAGCGATACTATGTTGGCCAGTGGCGCCGCCTGTTGCTCCGTGCGGGCCCAACCGGACACGGCGAAGCCCATTGCCAGGAACACCGCTCCGCCCATTGCGGCCGCGAGCAGCACCGCGAAAAAGTTGCCGGCGAATTCCGCGCCAAACAGGAACACCGCCACCGCGGCCAGGATGACCGTCTGGATCACCACAACGATCAGCTTGGTGATTACCTGGGCGATCAGTAGCGACGTTGGGTTTAGCGGGGTGGCGAGCAGCCGCCGCAGCACTCCCTCACGTTTCATCGTGACGAAACTGAACGCCACGCTGAACAACCCCAACTGCATGATTGCCATGCCAATCACGCCGGGCATCAGGAAATCGATGTATCCCAGGTCACGCGCCTCCACCGCCTCCTCGGTCAGCGTGACCACCCGTTCGGCGCCGGTGATGGCAAAATTCAGCTCGTCGACGGCGGACTGCATCACCGTGAGCCCCAGCCGCGCCTCGGTTTGCCGGCTTCCGTGGTACCAGGCGACGATTTCGCTGCCGCCCGGCGCCGAGGCCAGGTCCTCCGGCAACGCGATCACCAGGTCGCGCTTTCCATCGGCCAATGCGGCGCGCTCGGCATCAGCCGTACCCGTCGTGATTCGCAGCGCGTCGATCCGGGTCAGGCCTTCGATGAAATTCTTCGAAGCCTCGTTGTCGGCACGGTCGACGATCCCGACGTCTACTTTACCCAGTTCGCCGAAGTTCAAAAGGCCGAAGATCACCATGATTACCAGGGGCAGGAAGAACGTCCAGAACATGGCCGCGCGATCCCGCGACCACATCTTGATCGACCACCAGGTGAGATAAACGGCCGGCTTCGCGAGCATCCTAAAACTCCCGAAGCGTCCGGCCGGTCAGATCGAGGAACACGTCCTCCAGCGTAGCCAGCCGTACTTCCTGCTCGCGGTGGAACCCTCGGCCAATCAACTGGTCGATCAGTTGGGCGGGAGATGCCATGGCGATGATTTTGCCGCTGTCCATGACCGCCACGCGATCACACAGTTCCTCGGCTTCTTCCATGTAATGGGTCGTCAAGACAACGGTGCGGCCTTCCCGCTTCCAGGTTTTCGCCAAATCCCAGATCAGCCGACGTGCCTGGGGATCCAGACCGGTGGTGGGTTCGTCGAGGAACACCACATCCGGGTCGTTGACGAGCGAGGCCGCGATGGCAAAACGCTGTTTCTGTCCACCTGAGAGAGTCCGAAAGGACGCCGATCTGCGTTCCGCCAGGTCCACCGCCTCGAGGAGAGGTTCCGGGTCGACCTTGGCGCGGTAGATGCTTCCCAGCATGCGAAGCAGTTCAGCGAGTTTGAGGTGTTCGAAGAAGGCGCTGCTCTGCAACTGCACGCCGATGAGTTGTTTGACCGCGTTGGGGTTCTTGCTCACATCGATGCCGGCCACGGTGGCGCGTCCGCTGTCGGCGGAACGCATGCCCTCGATGATTTCGACGGTGGTGGTTTTGCCGGACCCATTCGGGCCCAGCAGGGCGAACACCTCACCTCGGTCCACTTCAAATGAAATCCCGTCAACTGCCTGGATATCGCCGTAGCGCTTTCGCAGTTCCTCTACAACTATGACGGGACCGGTTCCCTTGGTGGTGTTGCTTATGGGGTTCGGCATGTTCGGTGGAATTCCTCGACAAAAATTGTATCACTGGTAGTCCAACCGCTTTTCCCGGGCAGGGGGCGGGCGTCGTCGTCGTAACCACCCGGATGCAATCTTCCTGGTGATACAATCGGCCCACGATGATCCCTCTGAGGCTTTCGGTCCGTAACTTTCTGTGCTACCGAGAAGATGTCCCGCCGTTGGATCTGAGGGGAATACACGTAGCCTGCCTGTGCGGAGCCAACGGCCATGGCAAGTCGGCGCTTCTGGACGCCATGACCTGGTGTCTGTGGGGCCAGGCACGCACCGGCACCCAGAACCACAACGACCTGATCGCGTATGGCGAGTCGGAATGCCGGGTTGAGTTGGACTTTCTGGCGCGCGGGCAGGAGTATCGGGCCATTCGCCGCCGGCGCCGCACGGGACAAGGTCGCACCGAGGTGGACCTGTTCATCCTGGATGACGCCGGAGATCCGCGGTCCGTAAGCGGCAATTCGGTTCGGGAGACCATCTGGAAAATCCAGAACCTGGTCGGAATGGACTACAACACCTTCGTCAATACCGCGTTCCTGCTGCAGGGACGCGCGGACGAATTTACGCGCAAGACACCGGCGGAGCGAAAAGCGGTCCTAGCGTCCGTCCTCGACCTCAGCCTCTACGAATCCCTACAGATATCGGCGGCTGGGCGCCGGGACCACTGGCAGTCGGAAGTTGTGCGGACCGAGGGAGCGCTGGCGCAAAATCGCAATCTGGTGGACGCCATACCCGACCCCACCGAAGAACTCGGGGAGATAACGGTCCGGCTCTCCCGGCTGGGCGAAGCAATCGAGCAAACTTCGGCTCATGCTGGCCGGCTGAGGGACGCGGTCGCCGCGTTGCGCCAGAAGCAGGTGGAAGCGGCCACTGCGGGCCACCGGATCGACAACCTCCGTACCGATATAGAGCATGCCGAAACCTCCGCGGCCGCCATCGCGGAACGGATCGACCGGGCCCGAGCCCTGGAGGAGCGTTCCGAGGAAATATGCGCGGGGGCAAGGGAACTGGCGTCTGCGCGATCCGAAATGGAGCGGCTGCAAGTCTCACGGGCTGAGTATGACCGGCTGCGCGACCGACGCAGCGAATTGCAAGCTGTGGTCGAGCGCACCCAAGCGCAACTCGCAGCCGAAGCGGTACAGTTGAAGCATCACGTAGATAACACGCTCCGCCCGACCGCGGACCGCTCCAAAGAAGTTGCCCGCCAGTTGCTGGGATTGGCGGAGGCGGAGGCGGCTCTAGCCGCCGACCAGACCACGCTGGAAACGGAGATCGCCGAATCCGGCGACCTGCAACGTGACATCGCCCTGGCGCAGGCGGATCTGGGCCGTTGCGTCGCAGAGGGAACTGATTTGCGGGCCCGGCAGAGGGAGATGCACACGGCGGGCGCGGTGTGCCCCCTTTGCCGGACACCTCTCAGCGAGCACGCCTGCGGCGACATTTCGGCCTGGTATGACGCCGAGATCCAGGCCAAACTCGCCCTCCACGACGAAATCAAGCAGTCCCTGCAAAGTTTGTCCGCCAGGCTCGAGGGCCTGCAAACCCGGATTGCCGACGGCGACGCCTCACTTGCCCGGCGTCGGCAGCGGATCCAACAGCAGCGAGGTCGCCTGAAGCAGGAACAGCGCCAATGCGAAGCGGCCGCTGAGCAACTGGCAACATCGCTGCCACGCCTGGAACGGCTGCAGAAAACGTTGGCCCATGACGATTTCGCGCTTGACGAGCGCGCTGCTTTGGACGAAGTGGAAATCGCGATCGTCGCACTCGGATACGATGAGCAGAGTCTCGACGATGCCACCGCGAACGTCCGAGCGCTGCAACACTGGGACGACGAGTCGCGAAGACTGCAGGACGCGCGGGCCCGATTGCCCGCGGATGAGACGTCGTTGGGCCAGACCAACAATCTATTGGTCCGGCTCCATGAAGAGATGCAAGGCGCCCAGGCGACCCTGGACGCTGCTCAATCGGCGGTTGCGGATCTGCCCGAGCGAGAACGAGAGGCGGCGGATGCGCACAAAGCCGTGGAGCGTCTTCTCGCCGACCGCGACGCGCTCCTCGCCAGGCAGGGACGGCTGCATGGAGACGCGGAGCGCCGGGTTTCGTACCTTGAAGAGATTGATGCGTTGGAAACTCGTCGGTCATCCTCCAATACGGAACAGGGAGTCTACTCCGATCTCTACAGCGCTTTCGGCCGCAGTGGCGTTCCGGCGATGCTGATCGACGCTGCCGTTCCGCGGATTGAAGCCGAGGCCAACCTGCTGCTGGGTCGCATGACGGACAATCGGTTGGCCGTCAAGCTGGAAACTCAACGGGTGCGCCAATCCGGCAACGTGGCTGAGACTCTGGACATCCTGGTCAGCGACGAGCTGGGATCGCGCAGCTATGATCTTTTCAGCGGCGGCGAGGCTTTCCGCATCAACCTGGCGCTGCGCATCGCTTTGTCGAAGGTGCTGGCCCAGCGCATGGGGTTGCCACTGCCGACGCTGTTCATCGACGAAGGCTTCGGCACCCAGGACGCGGCCGGGCGCGAGCGCATCGTGGACGCAATCGCGTCAATCCAGGATGACTTCGAAAAGATCATCGTCATCACACACCTGGATGAGCTCAAAGACCTGTTCCCGGTCAGGATAGAGGTCCTTAAAACCGGCGACGGCTCGCAGTTCTGGCTGAGCTGACCATTCCAATCAAGTTGACCGGTGGCGTCCTGCCCACCAAAAGGAGATTTCGATGCTAACCGAAGCGCAACGCCAGTTTTTAACGGGCAATCACAATGGCGCGTTGACCACTTTCCGCCGCAACGGCGCCGGACAGATGAGCATTGTTACTTGCGGCCTGTACGGGAACGGAGTGGCCTTTACGACCACTGCCGACCGTGCCAAGCTCCGGAATCTGCGGCGAGACTCTCGCTGCACGATCCTGGTCGGCACCGGCGACTGGCGCAACTTCCTGGTCCTGGAAGGGGAGGCCAGGCTGGTCGGGGTCAACGAAGCCTCGGCCGACGAATACCGGGAAACGCTGCGCGACGTGTACCGAACCGCCGCGGGAGAAGAGCATCCCAACTGGCCTGAGTACGACCAGGCGATGCGGGACGACCGTCGCTACGCAGTCCTGGTGACGCCGTCGCACGTGTACGGACGGTCCGACTGAGGCGGAGATGCGGGGCGGGCCTGCGCCCACCCCGCGTCGGGTCCAAATCCTGACGCCGTTTAGTCGGCGGCAACACCCTCCGCTCGCCTGAGGGCATCAACGTCGAAGTCGATTTCCGCGTTCTGGCCGTTCAGGGCGGCGAGCACCCGCTCGCCGGATAACGGCAACTCCTTGATGCGGACACCCACGGCGTCGTATACCGCGTTGGCTATGGCGGCCGGCGGACCGAATCCGGGGGGTTCCGCCACCGCGCGCGCGCCGAAGGGTCCGTCCGGCGCCGGGACGTTGATGAGCACGTTCTCGAGTTCGGGAAGGTCGATTGCCAGAGGCATCAGATACGAGGCGAACGATGGGTTCCGAACGGCGCCCGTCTCCGGGTCGAACTGCTGGTCTTCGGTCAGGGCCCGGCCAATCCCCTGCACGACCCCGCCGTCAAGCTGCCCTTCGACAGCCATGGGGTTGATGGCAGTCCCGACGTCCTGGGCCTGAATGTAGCGGAGCACTTTGACCTGTCCGGTTGCCCGGTCGACCTTGACCTCGGCTGCCTGGGCGGCGAATACCGGAGTGTAGGGCATGCTGGACAGCGAAGCGGTGCCGATGATCGGTCCGCCACGCGACGTGATGCTGGCGGCCGCCAACTGCGCGAAGGTGAGGCCCTGCGGTTCGTTGTCCATCACGTAGATGCGGCCGTCTTCACATCCCAGAGCATCCTCGGGGAGGCCCAGTCGCTCGGCCGCGAGGGCCGTCAGTTTTTCGACAGTGTTCTCGGCCGCGCGCTGCACCGCAGTGCCCTGGCTGTAAACGATGCGGCTGCCACCCGATTGCCCGGTGTACGGCGCTTGATCTGTGTCGCGTTTGGAAACGACCACGTTTTCCATCGGGATACCCAACGCCTCGGCTGCTATGGCCGCCAGGGAGGTGTCGCTGCCCGAGATATCCACCGAACCGGTCAGCAAGCTCACCGTGCCGTCATCGTTGACGCTGATCGCCGCTGTCGAAGGGCCGCTGCCGCTCCTCCACTCGCACAAGGCCAATCCCACGCCGTGGCCGTCCTCCAGGTCGCGCGGCCAATCGATCTTTTCCCTGATGGCCTCGAGAGTGTTCATAAGCCCATTGGTGGGGACGACCGCTCCGCTCACGGAGACATCGCCTTCCCGCAGGGCATTCTTGACGCGCAAGTCGTACGGGTCGATTCCCAATTCATGGGCGATACGATCCATGTGGGACTCGACGGCGAAGGTCATGTCGGCGACCCCGGAGGCCCGGTACGATCCCACGTAGATCTTGTTGGTATATACGCCGTAGGAGCGCAGCCGGAAGTTGGGAACCCGGTAAGCGCCGATGCCGTGACCAATGCCGGAGTTGGGACCCGCTCCCAGGTACGCTCCCACGTCGAAAATCGTGTAGGCCTCGCGGGCGACTATGGTACCGTCCTGCATTACGCCGGACCGGATATAGTTGGTCACCGGGAGCCGGGGCCCGTTCATGGTGAAGACTTCCTCGCGGGTGTTCACCAGCTTCACGGGTCGCCCGGTTTTCATCGCCAACAGGGCCGGGAACGCCTCGAAAGCGAGCCTCAGCTTGGCGCCAAACCCGCCGCCGAGTTCCATCGCCACGACCCGGATTCGGGACACCGGAATTTCCAGGACGCTCGCCAGCGCCGCCCGGATCTGGTACGGGCCCTGGGTCGAAGCGTAAATGACCAGCCGGCCATTGGGTTCGACATCCGCGACGCAGGCCATCGGTTCCAGGAACCCCTGGTTGATCCCCTGGGAACGATATACGTCCTCCACCACCACGTCGGCGTCCCGGAATGCCTGATCAACGTCGCCCCGGTCGGCGTCCAGCAACGTGCTGACGTTATGTCCCAGGGTGAACCCGTATCCTTCGTAGTTCTCCAACTCCGGATGCACTGTGGCGGCTCCGGACCCGATGGCCGACAATGGGTTTACCACTGCGGGCAGGTCCTCGTACTCGACCTCGATGAGTTCGATTGCTTCCTGCGCGGCGGCTTCGTCGTCAGCCGCTACTGCAGCGATCGGCTCGCCGACGAAGTTGACCACCTCACGCGGCATAACGTACCGGTCGCGCAAAGCGCCGGAGCCGAACCGGAAATCCGGGAAATCCGTACCCGTGACGACGCACCTCACCCCAGGATGCGACGCGGCCTTGCTGGTGTCCAGCCGCACGATGCGGGCGTGGCTTCGCGTGCTGGGCAGCAACTTGCAGGCCAGCATTCCCGGAAGATACACATCGGAAGCGTACGTGGCGCGCCCGGTAACTTTTTCATACGCGTCGACGCGAGGGTAGTTGCGTTCCAGAACTTTGAACTGCGTTGTCATGAGTTGCCTCCATCGCTGCCGGAGCGGGACGATTAGCTGGTTTCCCTGATTTCCTGAGCCGCAGCCATGACGGCTTCCACGACGCGAGCGTACCCGGTGCACCGGCACAGATTGCCGCCGATGGCGAAACGGACATCCTCCTCCGTCGGGTTCGGATTCTCCTGCAAGAAGCCCGTGGCCGACATGATCAATCCGGGGATGCAGAAGCCACATTGCAGGCCGCCATGTTCCACGAACGCTTTTTGCACGGGACTCAGACCATCCACGTCGGCCAGTCCCTCAATAGTGGTGATGGCGGAATCATGGGCGCTGTGGGCCAATACCAGGCATGAGGTCACGGGCTTGCCGTCCATCAGCACCGTGCACGCTCCGCAGTCGCCCTCGTCGCAGCCTTTCTTGGCTCCCGTCAACTGAGCGTCGTCGCGCAGGCAGTCCAGCAGGGAGTAGTACGGTTCCACCAGCATCAACCGGTTTTCGCCGTTGATGTTCAGATTGAGCGGCTGTTTCATGTTGTCAACCTCGCGGCCGGTTACCAGGCAGTTTGCACGGCCAGGCGTCGGACATCGTCAAAATCGGGAACGTCGCCGAGCGCGGTGAGCGCGGCGTGTCGCAGGGTACGTTCGGTGAGGACCTGGGCGATTTCCCGGCGATACTCCGCGCCGCTTCGCACGTCGGCGATGGGACGCGAAGACTGCGCCGCCAGCCGCGCGGATTCGGCAATGTTTTCGTCCGTAGGAACCTGGCCGATCAGACGTCCCTCGGCTCCGAAGGCCCGTATGGGCGTGGGGGCCACGGCGCCCAATGCGATCCTGACCGAGGCGCAGGTCCCGTCGGATGCCAAACTCATCACGGAAGCGGCGCCCACGGCGGATATGTCCATCGCGCCCCGGGGACTGTGCTTGATGTACAGGCCGCCCGAGTTCGGCGGCGGAGTCGGTAGCCGGAGTTCCGTCATAATCTCTCCCGCGCCGACCGCGGTTTGACCCGGCCCGACGAAAACTTCGGTCAAAGGCGCCCAGCGCTCCCCGTTGGAGTTCACGATACGGCATTGGGCGTCGTAGGCCAGCAACGCGGGGAGCGTGTCCCCGGCCGGCGAGGCATTGCAAACGTTGCCGACAGCGGTGGCGAGATTGCGCACCTGAACACCGGCAAAGGCGGTGGCGCCAGCAGCCAATGCGGGATAGCGGGTCCGCACGATGTCATTCTGCTCGATGTCCTGGACAGTGACCATTGCGCCGATGGACAGGCCGTCGTCATCGTTGAACTGCAGACCGTCCAATCCGGGTACGTGCTGCATGCAGACCACAATCTCGGGTCGCCACACACCGGTACGCCATCGAACCAGGAAATCGGTGCTGCCGGCAACGAGACGCGCTCGGGCGCCGTGTTTCTCCAGCATCCCGAGCGCCTCATCCAAAGAGTGCGGCTCCAGATAGTCGAAACGAGCCATATAAGCCCTCCCTCGCCGACGCCAGTACAGCGTACTTTTCAGGTACGAGCGTTCCTGCTCAGCGTCGGTCTGCGGGGATTATATGGCGGCCTGAAAACGCGGTCAACGAACTCCAAACGGGAAAAGGCTGGGACGGGATCACTCCCGCCCCGTTGAATATCTCTGAACGTGCCGCGCCACTGGCGGCAGACCGTCAGTGACTGCCGTTGCCGTAAGGCTCAATCAACACCCGCAGGGTGCCGTCGTTTTCCTTGCGCTGGGTCAACAGGCGGTGTCCGGCCTGCTCGGCCCAGTAGATGACGTCGTAGATGTTGAGCGCGTCGTGGAGGATCGCCTCGATAAAGGAACTGCGGTCGTATTCCATCTGGCGGCTCAGCGCTGCAATGACGCCGGCGCAGTTCTTGCCACGGCCATCGATCACGGTCCAGCCGTTACCGTTTCCGTTTCCATTGCCGTTCCCGTAGCCGTTGCCACGGGGTGCAGCGCCGACCGGGGCGCGCACGTCAATCAGGCCGCTCTTGCGGAGGTCCAATTGCTCCTTGAAGTAGGCCACCGCCTCCCAGGCCACAGCGCGGTCCCGCTCGCCGCTGGAACACACGGCACCGCGAACGCCTACGATGTCGGGATTGATGCGGGCCAGTTCGTCCAGGTTTTCCAGCTTGAGATGACCGCTGAGCGCAGTGCTCAGGCCTTCCTGTTTCGCGTGCATGACCATGTCACGGAGCACGGGTTCAGGCATGAAGTCGAACAGGTTGCGACCGTCCTTGGTCAGGGTGTCGATGAGGAAGCCGTCGCACTCGCCGTCGATGGCCAAGTTGACCATGAGGTGAGGGTCGAGGCCTCCCTCGAAGAGCAGGTTGTCAGCGAACAGCGAGCCGATCAACTTGGTTTCGGCGTTGCCGATGGCGGCACGGGATTCCCGCAGCACCTCGACCGCCATATCGTAGTCCGCGACCTGGAAACCCACCTTGACGGAAGTGGCGTCCATCATCGCCGCCGCGTGCACGGCCATGGCCACGGTACCAGGCTGGTTGGGAACGACGCCGAGAGTAACGCTGACGTGCTTGTGGGGCGGAATGATCTCCCGCACTTCCCTGACCAGACTGGGATGGGCAGAGCCCACCAAGGCTTCTTGCAGGTTTTTCAAATCGATGATGTCGGCGCCGCCGCGGTCGGCTTCCAGCGCCTCGGCTTTATCCTGGGCGCTGACCAGCAGCATCATGCCCGACTCGGAAAGGCCGCTGCGGCCATCACGCACGCCGTTTCCGTTGAGCCACGGAGCATGCGCACGCCCCTGGATCACTTCGCGCTCCGGAGTGGCGGGCGCCGCGGCGCGGGGGAGCAGTGGTTCCAGCTCACTCCAAAGCTGGGCCTTCTCCTCGTGGGTCAGGTCATGCAGCGGGGCGCGAACGTTTCCTCCCGCCATGCCCATCATCTCGCCCCAGGCCTTGCACATGGACACCGGCAGCGCGCCGCCGGTCTTTTTCATGGTACCGCCCCACCACTTGTCGGACAGCGCTTTGATGTCCTTCAGGTAGTGGTTGTAGAACTCCACGTCGAGGTCGCCCGCGGTGGCTCGGTCGATGAATTGGGTGTAGTAGTTGTGCCTGGGAGTGTCGAAACGCCAGTCGGAGGTGTTGGCGAACATCACCTGCTGGCGGAAGCCCAGTTCTTTGGCCTTGTGGAAGATCCACTCGTCGGGAGTGCTGATGACCGCGTCGCGGCCGACGAGCAGGTGGGTTTCGATGGAAATCTGCTGATTGAAACTCGCCTCTTTCACGCCGACCACGTTGGGGATGGCGCACAGGCGCTTCAACCCCTGGGGACTGATGGTAATGCCGAACTGCGGTGAGTTGTAGAACATCATCGCCAATTCGGTGTTGTCGGCGACCTGGCGCACGAAATCGACCACCTGATCCTCAGTCTTGGTCACCATGTACGAGGGAGCGATGATCAGCAGGTCGAACCCGCGGCGTTCAGCGTGCTGGGCCAGCGCAATGCTCTCCCGCAACGACGTGTCAGTCACGTGGGCGCCAATCAGCCAGTGCCCGGCGGCTTCGTCGGCCACCGTGTCCATTACCAGCCGACGCTCACCTTCAGTCAGGCTCCAGAATTCGCCCATATTCCAGGTGCAGCCGCCGCCGCGCACGCCCAAACTCTGAACATGGCGGACGTTCCGGCGGAGACCTTCCGTGTCCACCTGGTTGTCCGGCGTGAAGGGCGTTACCAGAGTGGTCCATTGCCCCTTCAAGGTCTGCCAGGCCCATTCCTGCGCTTCATGCTTGCGGTAACCGGCCATGATAAAAAGCCTCCAACGACAATTGCCGTAGCTAGTAAGCCATCAACGCGGACAGCCGGCGGAATGCGCGGCGGTAAAATCCGCTTGGCAAATCATAGTGTACGGGCGGACTTGCGGTGCCGTCAACAAAAACCGCGCGCCTCGGGTCTCGTTGCCGGCCGACCGAGCAAGCGTGTCCGTTGCCAACGAATGCCGGGGTACTGGCGGAGCGAAGGGCGGTCAACCGGCCGGCTGACACTGCGGGCAGTGCCAGGAACTGCGTCCCCTCACCCGGACCATCTGTGCCGTGCCTCCGCAATTCGGGCATGGCTCGTCGGCCGACCTGGGGACCGACCACGGCGAGAGCGCCACCGGCGGGTCGGGCCATTCGGCGTCCCGCGCCGCGGCGTAGGCGGCGACGGAACGCGTCAACGCCTGGATTATGGCGGCGTGCAGCCTGTGGGTTTCGTCGTCGCTCAGGTCGTTCGCCGTCCGTTCCGGGTGTATTCCCGACAGGAACAACGACTCGTCGGCGTAGAGGTTGCCCAACCCGGCGATCACCGATTGGTCGAGCAGAATAGCCTTTATCGGCGCTTTGCGGCCGGCCAAGAGCTCTGCCAGGATTGGGGGCGTGAACGTTGCTTCCAGCGGTTCGGGCCCCATTTTCCGCATGGCTCCGGCCGGGTCGGGCAGCAACCAAAGGTGTCCGAACTTGCGCGGGTCGACAAACCGCATCTCCCGGCCATCGTCCAGCGGGAAGGTGTGCCGGACCATGCGCGGCGGCTCGCTCCGGGCATCGTGGATGCGCAGGCTGCCGGTCATGCCCAAGTGCATGACCAGGAACTGATCGTCGTCCAGCGGCGCGATCAGATACTTGCCACGACGCCGCAGATCCGTGGCGCGCCGGCCGGCTACGCCTTCAATGAACTCGCCAACCGAAGGCTCGTGTACCGTTTTTGCCCAGGTGATTTCGGGGGCGCCCAACCGACGGCCCACCAGTCCGCTGCGGAGCAGGTACTGGCGAGTGTTTTCGACCTCGGGAAGTTCCGGCATTCCCGGTCAGGCGCCGTTCGAGAGGCGCACTCCCAGCGTCACTTCCATGCCTTCAATTTGGGCGGTCTCAGATTTGGCGGCGTCCTCACGGACCGCGTCAAACAGATCGTCGCTGAGCGTTTCCTGCTTGATGTAGTCACCATGGATGCTCATGACGCGAGCCACGTCGTCGGGGCCGTCGTAATAGGTGACGATGCGGTCGGTGATGTCAAACCGGGCGCCCTTGCGCAGGTTTTGGATCCGGTGGGCAAGCTCCCGGGCCAGCCCTTCGTCGGCCAGTTCGGGCGTGATGCGAGCGTCGACTGCGACCATGTAGCCGGAGTCGAGAGCCGCAGAATAGCCGGCCACCGACACCACCGCGTCGCCGTCGTCGTCGGCCAACTCGCGGGCCTGGGAGTACAGGTCTCCGTCGCTTTCGGCCGGCAGCAACTTCTTGATGTTCAACTCTTCAAGAATCTGCGGGCCTACTTGCCCCAGGTATTGCAACTCCGCGTCCGTGCGCGTTTTGACCACGACGCCGGCCAATGGTTGGCGAACTTTCAGTCCGGCCTTGCTGCGGGCCGCGCGGCCCATGCTGGACACCCGAATCGCCAGTCGGGTCGCGTCCATGATGGGACGGTCGATAAGCGAAGTGTCGGGCTGCGGGTAGGCGGACAAATGCACGCTGTCGGGCGCATCGGCCTGGTACCGCAACTCCAGGTTGCGATACATCTGCTCGGACACGAAGGGCGCCAGGGGCGCCATCAGCCGGGCCACCGTCGTCAGGCAGCGGTACAGGGTCGCGTAGGCGCCCAGCTTGTCCGCGTCGTTTTCCGACTTCCAGAAGCGCCGGCGCGAACGGCGGACGTACCAGTTGGACAGCACGTCGATGAACTCGGCGATGCGTCGTCCCGCGTCGGTGGGGTTGTAGTTTTCCAGGTGATCGTCAACGACCTGGACCAGTTGGTTGAGCTCCGCCAGGATCCACCGGTCGAGCTCGGCTTCAGGGCGCCATCCCTCCGGTATCTGAGACGGCTCGAATTCGTCGATGTTCGCGTAGTTCGTAAAGAAGGAATACACGTTCCACAGCGTGAGCAACACCTGCCGCAGGGTCTGTTGGACCAGGCGGTCGGAGAATCGCCGCGGTTCGCCCGGATGCGATGCGGTGAACAGATACCATCGTAAAGCGTCCGCGCCGTGTGCATCGAGGATGCTGTCCGGCTCGACGATGTTGCCGAGCCGCTTGCTCATTTTGCGTCCGCGGCCGTCCAGGATCAGGCCCAGGCAGATGACGTTCCGGTAAGCCACGTCGTCCTTGAGGAGGGTGGAGAGGGCGTGCAGGCTGTAGAACCAGCCCCTGGTCTGGTCCACGGCTTCGCAGATGTAATCGGCGGGCAGTCGACCGTCGGTCTCGATGTCGCGGTTCTCGAACGGGTAGTGCCATTGGGCAAGAGGCATCATGCCAGAGTCGAACCAACAGTCCATTACTTCCGGAATACGCCGAAATACGCCCGGGCAATCGGAGGAAGAGCAGGGCCAGGTGACGTCGTCCACATACGGCCGGTGCAGGTCCAGGTCATCGAAATCGCGGCCGCATCGCTGGGACAATTCCTCCACGCCGCCGACACAGTCCGTCTCTCCGCACCCGTCGCACTGCCAGATGGGAATGGGAGTCCCCCAGTACCGTTCCCGGGAGATGGCCCAGTCCACGTTGTTGCGCAGCCATTCCCCGAACCGTCCCTCTCGGATGTGCTCGGGGTACCAGTTGATCCGGGAGTTGTTCCCGACCAAACGGTCTTTGACCGCGGTGGTCCGGATGTACCAGGACGTCTTGGCATAATAGAGGAGGGGGGTGTCGCAACGCCAGCAGAACGGGTAGGTGTGGCGGTATATGCCCTGGTGGTACAGGAGGCCGCGAGATTCCAGGTCGGCCAGGATTTCCGGGTCGGCGTCCTTGACGAACTTGCCCGCGAAGGGGTAGTTGCCGGTGATGATGCCCTGCAGGTCGACGGGCTGCACGAACGCAAGCTGGTGCTCGCGTCCGAGGCCCAGGTCCTCGTCACCAAAAGCCGGCGCGATGTGAACGATCCCGCTGCCGTCGTCCATGCTCACGAAGTCGGCCGACACCACTTGGGTTGAGTAGGAATCGACGTCTTCCAGCGAGATCTGGCCGTCCGCGTTTGCCAGGAACTGGCGGATAGGCGCTCCATATGCGGACGCGTCGTAGAGCGGGCGGTAGGACAGGCCGATCAGGTCGCTGCCTTTGACTTCCCGCGCCACCGTGTAATCGTGCTGCAGAACGCTAAGCAGCGCGGTTGCCAGCGCCATTCTGATGGTGTCGCCGGCGCCGTTGGTGATTTCAACGATGGAATAATCAGCATCGGCGCTCACCGCCAGCGCGGTGTTTCCCGGCAGCGTCCAAGGTGTCGTGGTCCACGCCAGGAAATACGACGGAACGTCCGGCGCCGCGCCATCGAGCCACTCGGTCGCTTCGAAAGTCACGAAGGTTGACGGGTCTGGAGTGTTCTCGCGGTATCCCAGCGCCACCTCGTGGGAGGAAAGGCTGGAGACGCAGCGAGGGCAATGGGGTGCGCCGCGGCGATCCTGGTAGAGCAGGCCACGATCCCACAGTTGCTTGAGGATCCACCATCCCGTTTCGATGTAGTCGTTGTCCAGCGTCACGTAGGGATCGTCCATGTCGACCCAATACCCGATGCGGTCGGTCATAACCTCCCATTCTTTGACGTACCGGAAAACGCTCTCCCGACAGCGCCGGTTGAACTCGGCGATGCCGAACTCCTCAATGTCCCGCTTGGTGGTCAGGCCCAATTCCTGTTCGATCTGCAATTCCACGGGCAGGCCGTGGGTGTCCCAGCCACCCTTGCGGATGACGCGGCAGCCTTTCATGGTGCGGTAGCGGGAAATGACGTCCTTGAAAACGCGGGCCAGCACGTGGTGAATGCCGGGACTGCCATTGGCGGTGGGCGGCCCCTCGTACATCATGAAGAGAGGGGCGTCGGGCCGGTCGTCGATGGACCGGCGAAACACGTCGCGCTCCTTCCAGTAGTCAAGGATCTCGGCGTCGAGTTCCGGGAAACTGACCCGGCTGGAAACCACGTCAAAAGCCGGCATAGCTGTAATACCTCATCGTTGAGTGCGAACAGGGTCACGCACTGGCTGCGGACCCAACGAACCTGACCGAGATCCGATTATAGCGCAGCCCGGATTTCACCAATACGCGTGGAAATGGTGCAACGGGCCATGACCCTGACCGATCGGATAGGAGGCGCGAATGGCGGCGGTGACGTAATCCTTGGCCCCTGCCACCGCTCCGGGCACGTCCAACCCGTGAGCCAGGCCGGCTGCAACCGCCGATGCGAAGGTGCAGCCGGTTCCGTGGGTGTTCGTGGAAGGAATCCGCGCGGTGGTGAACTCCTGGAACGTATGGCCATCGTAGAGAACGTCAGTGGGCGGGCCATCCCGATGGCCGCCTTTGACCACCACCGAGCGAGCCCCCATGGACACGATGCGCATCGCGGCCTCGCGGACATCATCGTCGGACCGGATCGTCCGCCCGGTCAAATCTTCGGCCTCGGGAATATTGGGCGTAACCACGGTCGCCAGCGGAATCAGGGAACTGCAAATGGACTGGATCGCTTCCTCGCGCAGCAGACGATCTCCACTCTTGGCTACCATCACCGGATCGACCACTAGGTTGGCGACGGCGTGACGCCGGATGGCCTCGGCGACCGTCTCCACGATTTCGCTGGATGACAGCATGCCGGTTTTGACCGCATCGGCCCCGATGTCCGTGATCACCGCGTCAATTTGCGCGGCGATGATATCGGCGGGAATCTCGTGCACCGCGCTGACGCCTACGGTGTTTTGGGCAGTGATCGCGGTGAGCGTGGAGGTGCCGAACACACCCATAGCTGAAAAGGTTTTCAGGTCCGCCTGGATGCCTGCCCCGCCTCCGGAGTCAGAACCGGCGATGGTCATCACGGTAGGTGGACGCGAGTCGGGCATACCAGTTCCCGCCTTTGGCCTTGGATGTGTCTAGTCGGGTTCTTCGGGCAATCGCCAGGAATCGTCGGATTCCTGGTCGACTTCGTCGGAGCCATCGGGGACGCCAAGCGCTACAGCCACGTCCCGCAGGATGCTGATGTGCTCTTCATCGGAAAGAATGCCGATGGGAAGCGCCGGCAGGGTTTCGATGTTCAACCCGGCGCGCACCCCCAGATCAAGCGACAACCTTGCGGCGGACTGATTGTCCTCCGCCTCCGTGATGATGACGAAGTCATAACGGCCCAGCACCGCATATTGAGTCAAAACCTTGCTGCTCGGCGTTTCCGAGTCGTTGGCGGCTTCGCCCAGCAGATTGGGGTTGTCCTGGCCCATGCGTCGGCCGCGACCGGTAAAGCTGGCGAGCATTATGTATAGAGGCATTGCAGTTTTCCCGATTATGAACGTGCAATTCGCTAAACGAAAAAATAACGGCTTTCAGTATATCATCGGCTACTCGAACACCGCATGGACGGGGGTGAGGGCCGGTGCTATCATCCCGGCAAACCCGGCGTGCGACGCTGGCCTCTGGAGGCAACCATGGACATCGGATTGAACATGTGGATTTCGACGAACTCTATAGACGTGGCTGACATCGCCGCTCGGGCGGAAAACGCCGGGTTTGAGTCCATTTGGCTGCCGGAGCACCCGGTGATGCCGGTCAACCCCGTGTCAAAGTACCCGGGGTCACCCGACGGGTCTATCCCGCCGTACATGGCGGACATGGGAGATCCTTATATAGGGCTGGCCCGGGCATCGGCGGTAACGAGCCGGATCAAGCTGGGCACTGGAATCACGCTCATCCCGGAACGCAATCCGTTGGTGCTGGCCGGGGCCATATCGACCCTGGACCGGTTCTCCGGAGGGCGTTTCATTCTGGGGATTGGAACGGGATGGTTGCGGGAAGAAACGGAGGTCATGGGCGGTGATTTCGACCACCGGTGGACGCAAGCCCGAGAGGCTATAGAGGTGATGCGCGCCCTGTGGACTCAGGACGCCGCCGAATACCACGGGCAGTATTACGACTTCCCGCCGGTCCAGTGCAACCCGAAGCCGGCGCAGGCGGGTGGCCCGCCGGTTCTTTTGGGAGGCAACGCCCGGAACGTGTTCCGTCGCGTGGCCCGGTGGGGTGACGGATGGATGCCTACGGCCTCCAGCCCCGACCAAATCGCCGCCGGAAAGGCTGCCATCGACGAGCTCGCCGAGGCATCAGGCAGGGACCCCTCGGGGATAGACATCACCGTTTTCGGTCAGGCTCCGGACCGTGACACCCTTTCCAGGTTTGAGGAAGCGGGCGCCAACCGGGTGATAGTCAGGCTGGGTGATACGACCACCGCCAGCGCTCTGGATGAAATCGACCGGATCGCGGAGGCTGTGATGTAGCATCACGCCGACGTCAACGAACTGCATTCGGCCGTACCGGCGTCTCGCGAGGGCGAGACGCCGGTACGGCTTTACTGTTATTGCCAGGCCCGATATATCGCGAGGAGTCATATTACATATTCGAAATGCCGATGCACGTGTTTCCTCGAGTCGTAATCATAAACGCGTTGTGTCTCATCAATTCGTATCATTATTACGGTAAACGACAATATTTTCTTTATACGTGCCATTTTATGGCGACATGATCCATCTCTGCGCCGATTGACGTCCGCAATTGATAATGACTATATTGCGAACGCCGCGCGGAGGAGGTGCCGTTCCGTCCCATCGCCCAATAAAGTGTGAGGGTTTCGTACCAAAAGTCGTTGGAGAATGCACATGCGAGCGAATTGGTTCCTGAAATTTCCGAATATCGCATTGATTGCCGCCTTGGCATGTGCCACCGTGATAGTGGCATGCGGCGGGGCGGCAGAACAGCCGGCTGCGCCGGCGGCCGCCACCGCGGCCCCCGCTGCTCCCCAGGCGGAAGCACCCACCAACACCCCGGTCGTGCGGGCCACCAACACTCCGACCGCAGGCGGAGCCCTACCCACGCCAACGCAACGCGCCTCCGTGCTGCAGGCAACGCCACGGCCGACCCTGGCTCCGCAAACCGACGGGGAATTGGTGACTGACCGGCTGATCCTGGTCGCTGATCCGCCTTCGCTGGAGTCGATGCTGGACTGCGAAGTAACCGGCTCCGGTGTGCTCAACTACCGCATGTCAGCGGAATGGATGGTGGACGCCAGTCGTTTCGACGGTTCATATGAGCCCATGCTGTCTACGGAGTGGAGCATCAGCGCCGACGGCAGGACGTGGAACTTCAAGCTGCGGCAGGGAGTTCAATGGCACGACGACTGGGGTGAATTCACGGCCCGGGACGTCAAGCACTCAATGGCCTATTACACGAACCCGGATTGCCGCGCTTCTTACTCGGACTATTTCCGGAGTGACCCGGGCGGCGACGTGGAAATCGTCAATGACTATGAGGTCAACATTCACATGAAGCGTCGCCCCGCGGTTGACTTCGTGTACTGGTACTCCGGCTATCGCGGCATCCCCCACAGCAGCAAAACCCAGTGGGACCAGGCGTGCCCCAATGGTGAAGCTGACTACGGAGAGAATGAAGCCGGCCTCCCCCTGGGGTACTGCATACAGAGCCGGGATGCCGTGGCTGAAAAACCGGCGCGCACCGGACCGTACGAATTCGTGAGCTTCCAGGAAGGCGTCGGCTGGGAATGGAAGCGGGTTGACTACGACCACTGGCGCGTGAACCCCGATTTCGCCGAGATTGAGATCAAGGACGTCCGCGAATCGGCCACCCGCCTGGCCATCATGCAAGCCCGCGAAGGACATATTGCCACCATCAATCGGGCTTTGATTCAGGACGCTGTTGACGACGGTCTGGAGGTAGTTGACAGTTCCGTCAGGTCGGTTACGGCATTCGCCCTGTTTGGAGGCATGTATTTCGCCACCGGCGAAAAAGGGGTGCCAACCGATCTATCTGCGGAAGAACAGGCGGAAATCCGGTCGAGTTATGACATCGTAGCGGCTCGCGACGAGAAGTTGCCCTGGAGCGAGCCCACTGAGTCGGGCAAATTGGTTCGCATGGCGATGAACAAGGCCATCGACCGTGACCAGATCAACGAGGCCATCTACGGCGGCGTTGGCGGGCGTCAGTGGGTCGCCACCCTGGTTCCCGATTTCCCGGGCGGATTCAACGCCGACTGGGAGGCCCAATGGGATGAGCTCTACGGGTACGACCCGGAAAAGGCTCGCGAATTGCTAGTCGAAGCCGGTTATCCCAACGGGTTCTCGTTCCGCGTTCCGGTGTTCGTCCTGGGCGGGGTCCCGGAATTGCCGGACCAGATGGAAGCGATGGCCAAGTTCTGGTCTGAGATCGGTCTGGACCCGAAGTTGGACCCCATTGAGTTCTCCAACTGGCGCAACCACTATCGAGGCCTCGATACCGACTGTTGTATCTACGGCTTCCGCGGACCGGCGGCGCCCATCGACACTCGCGTGCACTTCTACTTCAGTGCAGAGCGGTTCTTCCGCGCGTACACCAGCGACGCCATTCAGGAGCACAAGAACAAGGCGCTGCGAGCTTTGAACGAAGCCGACGCCACGACGGATTGGCAAAAAGTTTCCAACGAACTGTTCTACGAAGTCGCAACCATCCCCGGGTGGACGATGCCCATCAGCGCGACCATCGACCCGGACGTGGTGGCCGAGTACGTTTTCCTGGGCCCGAACCAGGGGAGTTTCATCTACCTGGAATACGTGAAGGGCGTGCGCGAATAGCGTAAGTCCTCGTGTCCTGACAGTTGCCCCTGACGCCGCGATCTGGTCGTAGCGTCAGGGGCCCGTGCAGCGCATCACCGCGAACGATCGACGGGCCATAGGTTCCTACCTATTGCCATCCTGGAGAGCAAAATGTCAATCAGGCAACAGTTAAGACTTCCGGTGATCGTTTTGATCGTAACCTTGGCGCTCACGACCTTCCTTGTGGCGTGCGGCGGGGCCGAGGAATCTGCTGCCCCGGTCGCGCAGGCAACTGCGGCTCCGCAGGTGGAGGCTCCCACAAATACTCCAGTGGTGCGGGCGACCAATACGCCGGTAGCCAGCGGCGCCCTACCCACCCCGACGCAGCGCTCCTCCGTGCTGCAATCTACACCCAGGCCAACTGCCGCGCCGACCCAACAGGAAGGCGAGTTGGTTTCGGAACGGCTCGTCGTGGTGCTCGATCCACCTTCACTGGAATCGATGCTGGACTGCGAGGTGACCGGTTCGGGCGTGGTGAACTACCGGATGTCCGCGGAATTCATGGTTGACGCCAATCGTTATGACGGTGAGTACGAACCGACGCTGGCCACGGAATGGAGCATTTCAGATGATGGAATGGTCTGGAATTTCAAGCTGCGCCAGGGCGTCCCCTGGCATGACGATTGGGGTGAGTTCACCGCGCAGGACGTGCAGCATTCTCTGGCCTATTACACGAACCCCGATTGTCGCGCTTCCTATTCGGACTACTTCCGGTCCAATCCCGGTGCGGCTGTGGAAATCGTGAACGACTACGAGCTGAACATGGTGATGCAGAAGCGCCCGGCCGTGGACTTTGTCTATTGGCTTTCCGGTTTCCGCGGCATGCCGATCAGCAGCAAGGCCCAATGGGACCAGGCCTGCCCTAACGGTCGAGCCGACTACGGAAACAACGAGGCCGGCCTTGACCTGGGTTACTGCCTGGCGAGCCGTGACCTGGTCGCGGAAAAATCAGCCCGAACCGGTCCCTACGAATACGTGAGCTTCGAAGAGGGAGTGGGCTGGCAATGGTCCGAGGTCACCTACGACCATTGGCGCGTTGACCCGGATTTCAGCGAAATCGAGATCAAGGACGTTCGGGAGCCGGCTACCCGCCTGGCGATCATGCAGGCGAGGGAGGCTCACATCGGGTCGGTGAACCGGGCGCTGTTGCAGGATGCGATAGACGACGGGCTTGAAGTGGTCGACTCATCGGTCACGGCCACCATGGCGTGGGCAATCTTCGGTGGTTTGTACTACTCCACGGGTGAAACACCGGAAGGGTACGTTGAAGACTTCGATATCGTGGGCCACCGGGACGAAGAGTTGCCGTGGAGTATCCCGGGTGAAACGGGGCGCACGGTTCGCATTGCTATGAACAAGGCGATCGACCGCGACGCCATCAACGAAGCGATCTTTGGAGGAGCCGGCGAACACCATTGGATCGGCGGCATCGTGCCCGACTTCCCGGCCGGATACAACCCGGCATGGGAAGACAAGTGGGACGAATATTACGGGTATGACCCCGAAGCCGCGAAACAGTTGTTGGCCGAGGCCGGATTCCCCAATGGGTTCTCTTTCCGGGTGATTTCGTACCCGTTGGGCGGAGTGCCTGAGATCCCGGACATGCTGGAAGCGATGTCCGCGTACTGGTCTCAGATCGGGTTGGACCCGACGATCGAACCCATCGAGTTCTCCAACTGGAGAAACGAGTATCGCGGCCTGAACACCGACTGCTGCATCTACCCGCACCGCGGTCCGGCCGCGCCAATCGACACCCGCGTCCACTTTTACTACAGCGCGGAACGCTTCTTCCGCATGTACACCAGCGACGACATCCAGAATTACAAGGAACAAGCTCTCCGGGCGTTGAATGAGGCAGACGCCACGCACCTGTGGCAGAAGGTCTCAGACGAGATATACGAGCAGGTGGGGGTGCTTCCAGGTTGGACGCTTCCCATCAGCGCCACCATTGATCCCGATGTCGTGGCCGAGTATTCGTTCCTTGGCCCCAATAACGGGACATTCATCTACCTGGAATACGTGAAGGGCGTGCGTGAATAGCACGCGCCCGCTTGTTCCGGCAATCGCCCCTGGCGCCGCTCAGAAGATGCGGCGCCAGGGGTAGGACAGCGCCACACATAGAAAATGCGAGTGGATCTGCGGAAATTGCTCAACCGACGAGATTGTAAGTGGGGTCAGTAACATGCAGCGATTCATTGTGCTGAGGATTTTGCAGGGACTGCTGGCGGTGTTCGTCATCAGCCTCATCGTCTTCGCGCTGTCACGCGTGGCGGGCGACCCGCTGGCGGCGATCCTGGACGACGAGGCTGGCAAGGAGCAGATCGAACGGCTGCGCCAGAGTTGGGGGCTCGACAAGCCTCTTCACGTCCAATACTTCACCTATATGCGCCGCCTGCTGACCGGAGACCTCGGAGTGTCATTCCGGTGGGACCGTCCGGTGCTCGAACTGATCGCGGAGCGGTTGCCCGCCACGGTGCAGTTATCGGCATTTGCCCTGGTGATTACCGGAATAATCGCTTTCCCGATCGGGGTTTTATCGGCGGTGAAAAAAGACTCGTGGTTCGATGCCAGCGGCAAGATGTTCGCCATCCTGGGGCAGTCGGCGCCGACTTTCGCCGTTGGTCTGATCCTGATGTGGCTGTTTGCGGTGCAGTTGGGCTGGTTACCGACATCGGGTAGAGGGGGTATCAAACATATGCTCCTGCCCGGCTTCGCGTTGGGCTACTACAACGTCGCGGCGATAATGCGGCTGACCCGATCCTCGATGCTGGACGTGCTGGACACTGAGTACGTAAAACTAGCACGGATTAAGGGGATACCCGAGTGGAAGATCGTGTGGAAGCACTGCTTCCGCAACGCACTCATCGGCCCACTGACGTACTTCAGCCTGATTTTCGCCGTGCTGATCACAGGATCAGTGGTAATTGAAACCGTGTTCGCTTGGCCGGGGCTGGGACTGATGGTTATTGAAGCCATCAATTCCAAGGACCACATCGTGGTCCAGGCAGTGGTGATGCTGTTCGCCCTGCTGTACGTCGGGATCAATATCGTGACCGACATCACCTACGCCTACGTCGACCCGCGGATCCGCTATGGCTAAGATCAGCGCGGACCCGGCGGCTTCACGCCGGGCCAATCATGATGTGGCAAAGCTTGGGGGGAGAAACTAATGGCTGTTCAAACTAGCGTACCGCCAGGCGCAGCAGCGGCCGGCATTGAGGCCGAGGCTCGTGGGTCACTCGCGAGGCGAATTTGGAACGAAGCTCGCCGTATTCCGATGATCCCGATGTTCATCCTCGTATTCTTGCTGGTTGTTCCGGCAATCTTCGCTGACGTCCTGTCTCCTCATCACAGCACGATCGGTGATCTGGATCGCGCGCTGGAACCGCCGGGTTGGGTTCCGGACCGCCAGACGAGCCAAACCGTAGTGCAACGGGTGAGGGACAGGGGCGCCAACGAAATCAGCGTAAACAACGCCCGACGGAATCTGGATCGCGGGGTGGCCACGCTGGTGGACACCAACGGAAACGGTGAGGTTGACCTGGGCGAAACCGTAGTCCGGCTCGAGGAAGGCGGTAGCTGGGAGTATCCGTTCGGTACTGACAAACAGGGACGGGATGTCCTTAGCCGAATGATGCACGGCGCCCGTATCTCGTTGGCGGTCTCGGTTCTCGCCATTTTGCTGGGCGGAATCCTGGGCACCGGGTTGGGAATGATTGCCGCCTACCGAGGCGGTTTCCTGGACGCCTTTTTGATGCGTATCGTTGACATCAAGCTGGCGTTCCCCTCAATTCTGCTGGCGCTTACGCTGGTTGTCGCCATAGGTTCCGGGTTCAGCACTGTCATCATCGTCATCGCGCTGCTGCTTTGGGCCCGCTACGCCCGGGTGATCCGCGGTGAGGCGCTGGCGATACGCGAGCGAGACTTCATCGACCGGGCACGGGTAGCCGGGGCCTCCAACCTGCGCATAATGCTGCGCCACATCTTCCCCAACGTGTTCAACACGGTGATAGTGCTGGCGACGCTGGAAGTAGGTCACGTGATCATCCTGGAAGCTACGTTGAGCTTCCTCGGAGCCGGGATACCGCGACCCAATCCTGCATGGGGCCTGATGGCCGCTGACGGCCGGGAGGTCATCACCAGTTCCTACTGGATCTTCATGTTCCCCTGCCTGGCCATTGTCCTGACGGTGTTGTCCATGAACCTGCTTGGCGACTGGCTCCGGGATCGGTTGGATCCCAAGCTTAGGAACGTGTAGGTTCCCCGTGGCAAGCCAAATCGGGCAAGGGACGCGCTATAGTCTCGCCGACGCTGGTGGTTGCTGGTACAATCCAGCCACAAATCCCGGTCGGTGACCGCTCCGTACAACCAGACGACATTGGATATGACGCAACCCCCGACCCGGTTTTGGGGAACCTTGCGTTCGACAGCACGATCAAGATCAACCTAGCAACACCAGCCGACAGGCCGACCAAACCATTGCAGAGGGGAATGCCGCCATGACCGCTGTACAAACTGCCACGGATACCATCCTCGAGGTTAACAACCTCAAGACTTACATCTTCACAAGGGCGGCGACCGTCAAGGCTGTTGACGGGATCTCCTTCGATCTGAAGAAGGGCGAGACCCTGGGTATCGTGGGCGAATCGGGTTGCGGCAAGACAATGACAGCGTTGTCACTGTTGCGTTTGGTTCCGCGGCCGGCCGGGCGCATCGTGGAAGGGGAGATAGTCCTCAACGGCGAGGACATCCTGCAGAAAAGCGAAGACGAGATGCGCGACGTTCGCGGCCGGCAGATTTCGATGATCCTGCAGGACCCGCAGACTTCGCTCAATCCCGTGTTCACCATCGGCAACCAGTTGCGCGAGGCCCTGGGCATCGCCCACAGAGAGAACAAGAGCTCGATGCTGGGCCGTGCGGTCGACGCATTGCGGAAGGTGAACGTAGCCGCGCCGGAACGTCGGCTGGACGACTACCCGCACCAGATGTCGGGTGGCATGAAGCAACGCGTCGTGGGCGCGATCGCCATGTCATGCGAGCCTGGCATCATCATTGCCGACGAGCCTACCACCGCGCTGGACGTGACAATCCAGCTGCAGTACCTCCGGCTACTCAAGGAAATCCAGGCTGAGACCGGACTGGCGATCATCTTCATCACGCACGACTTCGGCGTCGTGGCCCGCATGTGCGACCGCGTGGCCGTGATGTACGCCGGCCGAATCATCGAGCAGGGGGACGTGCGCGACATCTTCAGCCGCCCGGCGCACCCGTACACTCAGGCGTTGATCAATTCCGTGCCCAAGCTGGAGGAACGGGTGGACCGGCTGTATTCGATTGAAGGTCAGCCGCCGCTGTTGTCCAACCTGCCGGAGGGTTGCCGATTCGCACCGCGTTGCCCGTACGCCTCCGACCGGTGTCTTGAGACATATCCCACATCCATCCAAATCGCGGAGGCGCATCACGCGGACTGCTGGGCTCTGCATCCCGATTGGGACGGAATGCCCATAGCAGAATACGTGGCACCGACCGGGACGACCGGCTAGACTACGCGCACCACCGCATTCAGCAAACCCCTGGAGAGGAGGTCCCGACCACGATGGCAGTCGCTACTGACAATAATCTTCTGGAAGTCACCGGCCTGAAGAAGTATTTTCCGGTCACCAAAGGTCTCATCTTAATGAAGACCATCGGCTACGTGCAGGCCGTGGACGGGATTTCCTTCAACATCAAACAGGGGGAAACCCTTGGACTGGTCGGCGAATCGGGTTGCGGGAAAACTACCACCAGCAAGCTTCTGCTGCGCCTGGAAACCCCCACTGAAGGGGAAATCCTCCTTGATGGCGAGGACATAAACACTTTCCGCGGCTCCCAGCTCCAGGAATACCGCACCACTGTGCAGGCGGTTTTCCAGGACCCGTGGTCGTCGTTGAGCCCCCGGATGCGGGTGCGCGACATCGTTTCGGAGCCGCTGGTGGTCAACCGCAACGTGACCACGCAGGAGAAGAACGAACGCGTCTCCGAGGTGCTGGCGCAGGTCGGATTGCACTCACAGCAAGCCAACAACTACCCGCACGAGTTCAGCGGCGGACAAAGGCAAAGGATTGCCGTCGCTTCCGCTCTGGTGTCCTACCCCAAGCTGATAGTCCTGGACGAGCCGGTTTCCGCGCTGGACGTGTCCATTCGGGCACAGGTGATGAACCTGCTGAAAGACCTTCAGGAACAATACAACGTCAGCTATCTGCTCATCGCTCACAACCTGGCGACGGTGCGGTACATGGCGCACCAGACGGCGGTGATGTACCTCGGGCAGATCGTGGAGTACGCCGAAACCGAGGAGCTGTACAGCAACGCGCTGCACCCCTACACGAAGGCGCTTTTCTCCGCGGCGCTGCCTTCACATCCGGATCTGATCCGGGAAGACATCGTCCTCCAGGGCGAGGTTCCGTCCCCGATCAACCCGCCAAGCGGATGCCGGTTCCACCCGCGCTGCCCGTTTGCGATGCCCCAGTGTTCGGAAGAGGCGCCGGTCGAAAAAGAGGTGTCGCCGGGCCACCGGGTTTCTTGCCATCTCTACTGACGAGCCGCGCTCCAAATCCATAGAAAACGCCCCTGGCCCCATTGAAGCCAGGGGCGTTTTCTTGTCGCCGATCCACCGAGCCCTATTCGATGCCGTACACGTTGCCATCTGCGGTCCGGACGATCAGCAGCCCATTGCTGACTATCGGAGGTATATAAATGGGCGCTCCGAGGTTCATGCTCCAGTTTTCCTGACCGGTCAAACGATCAAGCGAATACAGCGCTCCCGACTCGTCGCCAACTATCAGGTGATCTTTGATGACGAGAGGCGAAGCCCAAACCGCGTTTGCAGTGCGGAAGGTCCACAGGAGATCACCGGTGATGGCATCCAGCGCATAAACGTTGTTGTCGTGCCCTCCGACGTACAAGGTGCCGCCACTCTCTTCGTCCACGAGGGCCGGGCTGCTCTTCACGCCCTGCAAGGGGTTTTCCGGCGTGAACCGCCACAGTCCCCCCTGTTGACCCTTGGGACGCGGTACTCCGGGAACCTGCCAGAGCCATAGCTGGGCCCAAAGTTGTTTGAACTGGTAGAGCCCCGGTATCTCGCGGAGAGTGGCTTCAACCGCGTACAACTGACCGCCCGCGGCGAAATACGCGCGTTTCCCATCCTCCGACACCACCGGCGAACCGGAAATGGCCCGCGGGGTCCGGAATCGGAACCATTCCTGGCCGGTACGGGCGGACAGAATGTAGAACACGCCCTTTTCGTCGCCAATCAGCAGCTTACCCTCGTGGACGGTGGCGGCGTTACTGGCGTTGCTGTCCAGCTGCTTTTTCCAGATCAGTACGCCGTTGTGGGCATCAAGGGCGTAGATCCAGCTTTCCCCGGAGCTCACGTACACCAGCCCATTTGAAACCACCGGGGCGGTTTCAACCGTGTCGGCGGTGGGGAAGCTCCAGCGCACCTGCCCGTCGAAAGCATTCCACGAACTGACGGTATGGTCCGTACTTCCGAAGAACAGGTACAAACCGATCACCGCGGCTCCGGAGGTGATCCTGCCCGGCGTCTCTCCCTCCCACTTTTCGATAAACGACAAATCTGCGTGGGACAACGCGTACATGCCTTCTGACGAGCCGATGTAAACGTGCGTGTCCTGCGCTACAGGTTCGGACTGCAATGGGTCGCCGGGCACGTCAAAGTTCCAGTAGCGAATCTGCCCGGTTGGCGGTGGCGGCCCAATGTCCACCCGACGGCTGTGCCGGAGGTCTCTCCCTACCCCCGTCCAAGACCCGGGCCCAATGTCTATTGTCAACTGGGTTTGGGTCTTTTTGAACAGTACCACGGGATCGGGAGCAAAGGGATAATTGACCCAGATCACGAACACGATCACCAGTGCGATGATGCAAGCAGTGACGATCCGGCGCCACGAAAAACGTCGAGCGAACCAATTGTGACGGCGGTGTTGCGCCCAGGGCGGTATCCGCACGATCACCCGGTTGCAGCGCGCATTGGTGCACCGGGAGCCGACCCGCTGGTCCTCCGCGCCACAATAGGGGCACACCAACGCCAGAGGATCTTCGGTCCGGGCGTCGTCGTCCGCGACCTCGACAATTGAGGGTTCCAGCACCCCGATATTGCTGTCATCGCGCGGGGTTGCGGTAAAACCCTCCTGGCGGTCGAACGGTGGTGGGATCAGCGTTTCGCGGGGAGACTGGTTTTCAAAGGCCGCTTGGGACGAAACCGGTTCAACGGGCGGCGAGAACCGGATTTCTTCCAACGCCGGGGAGGCCGTCGGCAGAGGGGTTTCGTCCCGCCCCTCCCATGGAGGCTGGTCCCCCGTGGTCAAGTCGGGATCATCGGAATACGTCGTATCCGGAGGCGCTTCGTACGTTTCCGCCGGCGTGGCCGGATACGCTACTTCCGGCGGCGCCTCGTACGATTCGGCGGGCGCGGCTTCGTGTGTTTCCGCCGGGTCCGGATCCGGCGCCCGCGAGCGGCGCGAAAACCTGCGGAAAATGTCGCCAAAGCCTGGCATGGGTCACCGGATTGCAGTCGTCCAGGTTGGGGTTATGCCAATTCGCCGTTGATCAGCAAGTTACGCACGGCGGGGGTCAGCAGACGTGCCCGCTCCTGCAAACCGTCGTCGGCGAGGTTGCCGATCGGGTGCGGACACATGAGATATGGGAAAGCGGGCACGCCCATGAGTCGGGTGTACGCACGGGCGGTGTTGGCGAACACCGTCGTGATTATGGTCGCTGCCGGGATGCCCTGGCGTTCCAGGGTAATTCCGTCGTGCAAACTGCCCGACGAGCATCCCCCTCAATCACCTACACCTGCGATGACGAAATCCGAGTTACGGTGGAGGTCGGCCAAGAGTTCGGGATGAGGCGGCAGCGACGCGCTGTGTTTCCGGGCGTAGAAAATGTCGGCAAACTCAAACTCATCGTTCAGAGCGTTCGCGATAGCCCAAAGGATCGCATCCGCATTGGCCTTGGAATTGTCCAACAGACCGAGTCGCCCGCCACGGAGGTCAATGGGGCGGGCCGCCATGACCAGCGGGGCCTCCCCGGGATCGAAACCCGTAGGGTCGACCAATTGCACGGTGGGAATGTTCTGAGAGGCCATCAAGACTCCTTGCTGAGATCGCTGTGCTGGCGCTAGATCACGGTGGTGACCGCGGGCACACCGTAGTAGTTCATGATCAGCTCGCTGTAGATGCCGCTGTCGCCTCCGGCTTTGATAATCAGGATGTCCTCGGGTCCGTCCACCGACATGCGCCTTTCGTCGTCATCGCCGGGTTGAACATCACCTTTTACCATGCCCAGCCTCTTCAGCTGTCCTGTGGATCGCCAGGCCCGTTCATACAGGTACTGTTGCATATCCGGACGGTTCCAGCCGAAACGGCTCAGCAACTGGGCGTGCCAGTAACCAATTACCCAGACCCATTTTATTCCGCGCCCAAAGTATGCCGCCAACCCGTGCGAGGCCATGCCATCCGCGATGGAATCCAGAAGGCTCTCCGCGGTGGTTCCATAGCGGTTGCTGTGCATGGAGGGGTCCTGGATGGTTGCGACCGTCACCGTAGACTGTTCAGCCGAATATCCCTGGCTGACGTGGAACGGTTCCCATGGACTGTTCTCTTCGTCTTCACCGATGACCACGCCAAACTTGGTCAAGCTGCCCATGCAGCCCCGATCCAACACGCCCGGCCGCTGTTCAAACACGTTTATGAGGATCAACCGCAACGCTCGTCCGATGGTGGAGTTGGCGCGATGGCCGGGACTGAACAGGTTGTCGGTGCAGTTCAAGTCGATTTGACGCCGGATCGGACCGTTCACCGCGACGAGCAATCCGGTGGAGTTGGTAACCGCGGACACTTCGTGGATGCAATTGGGATCGTGTTCGAAGAGCACCCGCAGCGTCGCCAGAACGATGGGGAAGTAGGACGGCAGACATCCTGCCATGACCGCATTGGCCGCCGCCTGTTCGGCAGTCAATGTCCTGCGCCTGACCGGGACCTCGCCGAGAACGTGACCTGGCTCCAGGTTGACTGCGTCCAGCATCGCCTGCACGCGGTCCGCGGTGGGAGGTACCACTGGGAGACCATCGGTCCACCCTCTGCGGTAACACTCTTCTATCGCGTCCAGGGAATCCGGGATCGTATGTACGGCCGCTCGGGGCGATGCTTCAACCACTCACATTCTTCCTGGCCGGTCCATGTTTCGTGAGATCGGCCTGCGTAGGCGCATTCTAACAACCGCCGAACAACTATCTCAACTGGGTTAGGCGGGTCCTTTCGCTTGGTGAGTGAAGGTGGACGGCCAGTGAATGTGGGCGTCTGAGCCCGTAGCCAAGAGCGCAGAGGCCGGTGGTTTTGACATCGCATCCCCGAACCGGACGCCGTACAGGGAGCGGGCGTCACATTCCAGTTCGTAGTCCGTCACCGGCACTAGCGACCAGGAGTCTCTGGAAATGCGATACGATCTGACCCGGCCGCCGGATTGCCCGTTGTAGCCCCGGTAGCGGGCGGTGAGGAAATCGTCCAATGAGCCGGGCTGCGCACTGTACGCCGAGCCGCTGCTGGTGAGTTGGAGGCCTTCGTCGCGGCCGTGGTTGCGCCATCGGTAGTGCAACCGTCGCGGGAAATCGCCGTTGCGTGGCGCCACCGGCGCAAATCCGTGCGACATCCCCGTCGGCGCCACCGACATCGGTTCCCGGAAAAGGTAGCGGGCGCCCAAGGCGACCAGTGGGTGAGGCACCAATTGTTTCAAGAACACCACGCCCCTCTGGCTGTCACTGCCGTGGACGGGTCGGACGTAGAACCTCAGGTTGATCTCCACGAATTTACGAGGCCAAACCGGCAATCCCATGGCGCGCAAGTTTTCAACGAAAAGGCACACGAGGCTGATGTATGCCTCGCCGTCCCAACGATCCAGAACCAGGCCATTGGGGAGAAACGGAGCCAGGCAATCGTCGCCAATCGGCCAGGACAGAATCACAACATCGCGCCAGCGCGCGCTTATCGCAGACGGGCGTGGCATCCGAACTGGCGACACGAGGGGGTCGGATCCAAGGGTACGGACGGTCTGCATCCGACCTGCGGCAGGCCGGCTAGGTCAGCCCCTCCAGGCGTCGCTCCAACCGGCGTTGCTGAAGGGAGATGGTGAGATCGCCGCGAGTGCGCTCCAGAACGCCGCGCATGGCGTCTGTGCTGTGGCGGAGGCCCCCGGTTACGGCCTCCGGGAAATCCACGGTAACGAGTATGCCGTAAATCTCGTCCATCAATTCCATCAGCTCTTCGCACCGTGACGTATCGTCGCGGCGAAGGGCATCGAGAATGTAGCGGCGCAGTTCGCCGATTACCTCGGCCATGCCGTTCAGGTATGCCGGCGGGTCCATGTCGAGCGATTCGGCATCCGGTATTTCCGCTTCGGAAATCACGGCCAACGTTATGTTAGCCTCGGTGAACTCCTTGCGCGCGTCCGACAAAAACCCGGCGTAGTAAATCTCCGGGTTGTCGGTACGGATACCCCGGGTTTCGGCCAGTCGGGCTCCCGCCTCCGCGATGAGCCGGCGCGCTTCGTCGAAATCGTTCCGGTGCACGGCGCGGATAGCATTGGCGGAGTTCCGGATCACCTGCCGGGATACCCCCAAGGCCTGTTCCCGAGCGCGATGTCGGGCCGTCAGTTCTTCGACCGCCTTGGCAGACAGTGCGCTCAGATGGGGGCCATAACGAGTGGGCATAACGTATCCGGTCAGACTCGACCGCCGGCGGCGCGAATAGCATCTGTCAATGCCGCCGCCGCGGCTTCGGGTTCGGGGGCACTTCCGACGGCCGCGGTGACACAGATCGCGTCTGCGCCGGCTTCCACTACCGGGGCGACGTTCCCCGCCGTAATTCCACCAATGGCGACCAACGGCACGCTCGCGGCGGCGCGGGCCCGCTTCAGGCGTTCCGGCCCCTGCGGCGCGCGAGTGACCTGCTTGGTGGTCGTGACGTACATCGCGCCAAAGGCGACGTGGTCCGCGCCCATCTCCTGAGACTCGATTATCAGGTCAATCTCGCGATTGGACCGGCCCAGAACCTGGCCCGGCCCCAGGATTTTCCTTGCCTCGGCCACGGGCAAATCGGTTTGACCTACATGCAACCCAACATGCTCCGGGCCCAATGCGGCAGCCAGATCTGCGTGATCGTTGATGATCAGCAGAGCATCGTTGGCGGCGCACAGGTCTCGCAATGCGAGGCCCAGGGGTAACTGCTCGCCTTTGTCCCGCAGCTTGTCCCGCAGCTGCAGCATGCGGGCCCCGCCGTTTACGGCCGCCCGGGCGATTTCCAGGGGGTCACGACCGCCGGTCACTTCGGGGTCGATGATCACGTAAAGGCCGCGTATACGGTCAGCCTGTTCTCGTCGCATCGTGGCGCCGATGCGGGCGACGGCATCATCCAGAGCTCGCCGCAATTGCAGCGCGCCATCGGCCGGAATTGCCTGGGTCGCCTCGAGGACGTGCAGCAGGCCACTGGCGGCAGCCGCCATCTCCAGCGCCTGGCTTCGACTCGCGACCGCATAAGGCGCGGTGGATACCCGATCCGGGTTGCTGAAGTCACCGCCCAGCCAGCCGATTTCCCCGCGCATCAATCCTTCTGGAAGCGGGTCGGAGGCCACGATGCCGTCGAGGCAGGCGACCAGCGTCGACAACAGGTCGGGGGGCGAATTGCGTTCCTGCTCGGTCACAAGTCCATTCCTTTGGGCGCCTCGCCGCTGCGGGCGGAATCAATCGATTCACGGACAGAGTCCGGCATGTCAACGCCGTGACGCGTGAACGACTCCTCGACGTGTCGGCCTATGTTGCGGGGGTCGCTGTAGTAGTCCCGCGCGCTGCTGTCCATTGGGGTTGCGCCGTGTACGTCGCTGGTGGTTTTACCCATCGCGAAGGTGGACATGCGGCGCTCCACGTCTTCGCTGCCGCAGGAACGACATGCCGGCGCCAATGGGGAGTTGATCGAGCGCACGAAAATCGCGGAGATTTGCCGGCACTGTTGGCAACGGTATTCGTAGATCGGCATGCTAATCGTGGCGGACCGTAGCTAAGTCTACCCGGCGGTTCACGAAGAGATCGAATGCTGCTCAGGCATCGGGATGAGTGATCTCATGCCGGTGTTCATGGAAGTCCGGAGTGACTTCGCCGCCCATGGCATTGCCCATGCGGCCCATATGGCTGTCTATACTGCCAATATGGCTGTTGTCCAGGTCCCCGGCAGCATTGTCGGGCATCCAGTTGAGACTGTCTCCCCAGGAGCGGTGGAACGAGAAACCGGAAACCAATCGGGTCAGGTCGGCCCCGTCGCACCCATTGCAGGTCAACGAATCGGCCGGGGTCCAACTGAACACAAGGCGGGATTGCCGCGTGTTGCACCGGTTGCATCGATATTCGTAAACGGGCATAACGCGGGCATTGTAGCATAGGCCTCAGGCGCTCCTGGCCATTGCCTCATGTATAATGCGGCAACGGTCGATGACCAGTCCTTGCGGCCGGCTGATCCGCGCACGGAGACCCCACATGTCCAGCGCCAACCAGATGTCGATGCCGATGACCTTCGCCGCCAGCGATGAGAAGTCTCCAATGCTGCTGTTGATCGATGGACACGCGATGGTGCATCGTTCGTTCCGGGCAATCAGCGCCAGCCGCAATCTCACCGTGTCGACTTCCGGAGAGGATGTAACCGGCATCTACGGGTTCGCCAGCGTTTTCATCCGGGCGCTGAACGAATGGCAACCGAGCCACGTCGCGGTGGCGTTCGACAACCCGAGCCCTACCTTCAGGCACGTGCGCTTTCCCGAATACAAGGCCCAGCGCCCCCCGACTCCGCCGGAACTCCGCGGCCAGTTTGATCGGGTGAAAGAGCTGATGGCGACGTTCTCCGTGCCTATTTACGAATTGCCCGGTTACGAGGCGGACGACATCATCGGTACGCTGTGTCGCCAGGCCGAGGCAGCCCACGTTCCCACGGTGATCCTCACCGGAGACCGGGATACCTTCCAGCTCATTTCGCCGTTGGTCCGCGTGGACCTCGCCAGCAGCGAGCGGGACCGGCGGATTGTGGACGAAGACGAACTGGCCGAGAGATACGGCGGACTTACTGCAGAACAACAGCCGGATTACAAAGCCCTGGTTGGCGACAAGTCTGACAACATACCCGGAGTGCCCGGGGTCGGGGACAAGACGGCCACCACCCTGCTGAGCAATTACAGCACGCTTGAGGGCATCTACGAACACCTCGAGGAGATTTCCCAGAAGCGGGTGCACAACAACCTGGCGGCAAACCGCGAAGCAGCTTTCGAGTATCGCTTTTTGACCACCATAAAATGCGACGTTCCGACCACCCTCGACCTGGAAGCCTGCAGGTTCGGCGACTACGAGCGATCCGAGGTGGTCGCGCTGATGACCACCCTGGAGTTCCACAGCATCGTAGGACGCGTGCCCTCGCCGGACGCGCCGTGGGCGACCGCGTCGGAAACCCCGGAACGGCCGCCGGTCCACGCCGCGGGCGAGGGGGAAGAGTCGACGGTCTACGATTACCGCATCGTGGACAGCCGGGAAGACCTCGATGCGATGATCGCCGCCATCCGGGAGGCCGGGTCCTTTGCGTTTGACACCGAGTCCAGCAGCACCGATCCCATGGCAGCCGAGTTGGCCGGCCTCAGCTTCGCAGTTGACGATGGGACCGCCTGGTACTTGCCGGTTGGGCACCGGTCCGGCCAGCAATTGCCCCTGGCCGAAGTGATGGCTGCGGTTCGCCCGCTGTTCACCGCCGAGGGCCTGAAACGGTCGGCGCACAACGCCAACTACGATCTGACCCTGCTGAGCAACTATGGCGTTGACCCGTACCGGGTGGTAGACCACGACACCATGATCGCGGCGCATCTTTTGGGTAACAGCCGGTTGGGATTGAAACCGCTGGCCCTGTCGATTTTGGGCCGGGAAATGACCGAAATCACCGACCTGATTGGCAAGGGAGCCCGGCAGCGAACGTTCAACGAGGTCGAGATCACCGACGGAGCGCCGTACGCGGCGGCCGATGCCGACTGCACCTTGCGTCTGCGCCGGCATTTTGAGGCTCCGCTGGAGGCCCAGGGGCTGGGCGATATGTTCGCCAACGTAGAGTTGCCGCTGGTGCCGGTGCTGGTCGAAATGCAGCGATCGGGCGTCCGGTTGGATGCAGGTATCCTCCACGAAATGTCGCGGGACCTGCACGAACAACTAGAGCAAATTCAGGCGGAACTGTTCCAGTCCATCGGCCACAGCGTCAACATCAACTCGCCCAAGCAACTGAGCGATCTGTTGTTTGGAGAGTTGGGTTTGCCCAAATCGCGTCGGACGCGGTCCGGCTATTCCACCGACGCCAACGCGCTGGAATCCTTGAAAGGCCTGCATCCGGCGGTGGACAAGATCCTGGATTACCGGCAAGTGTCCAAGCTGAAGTCGACCTATGTCGACGCCCTCCCCGAGATGGTGAACCCGTCGACTGGAAGGATCCACACCTCATATCATCAGACCGGTTCGGCAACGGGCCGGGTCAGCAGCAGCGATCCGAACCTGCAGAACATACCGGTCCGCACCGAAATGGGCCGGCAGGTTCGCCGGGCCTTCGTGGCCGATGCGGGTTGCCAGTTGCTCTCCGCCGACTATTCGCAGATCGAGCTGCGGGTGCTGGCGCACATGTCGCAGGATCCGTCGTTGCTGGACGCCTTCCGCCGGGGGGAGGACATCCACGCCGCAACCGCGAGCCAGATGTTCAACGTGCCCATCAATGATGTGGACGCGGACCAGCGGCGGATCGCCAAGGTGCTCAATTTCGGCGTGATTTACGGTTTGGGTCCTTACGGCATTTCCCAGCAAACCGGGTTCAGTCGCGAAGAGGGTAGGCATTTCATCGACACCTACCTTTCGCGTTACCCGGGCATCAACGGTTACCTGGAATCCGTGAAAGAGCGGACCCGGAATGTGATGTACGCGGAGACGCTGCTGGGGCGCCGTCGGTATTTGCCGGACATCCAGTCCACGAATCACAACAGCCGTGCTGCCGCAGAGCGCATGGCGATCAACATGCCGATCCAGGGCACCGCGGCCGACATCATGAAGATAGCCATGATCAACGTCCGGGCCCGCATGATCAACGAGCAGATGCGCTCCAGCATGATCTTGCAGGTGCACGACGAGTTGGTGTTCGAAGTGCCGGACGACGAAATGGACGTGATGACGGAGTTGGTGATGGACGAAATGCCGGCCGCGATGGAGCTGGACGTAACGCTCAAGGTCGATGTCAAGTCTGGCTACTCTTGGGGCGATTTCTGATCCCAAACCACACGCCCGGTCCATTCGCCTGATGGCCGGCGGCGTGACGCCGCCGGACCGGCCCAAATACCGAGATTTACAACGCTACCTAAACACGCAGGTTCGAAAGAGGTTTAATCCAGTGCAGTTGCTCCGCAGCATCGTTTTTGTACCCGGAAATCGCTCCAACATGCTGGAGCGGGCGTTGGGATTTGGCGCCGACATCATCATGGTGGATCTGGAGGACTCGGTGCCGCCCGGCGAGAAGTCCGCCGCATGCGAATTGGCAACCGAATGGGTTCCCCGCCTGACCGACGCCGGCAAACGGGTCATGGTGCGGGTCAATGCGCTGGAAACCGGGCTGGCTGCGGCTGAATTGGCTGCGGTCGTGTCGCCGAACCTGGCCGGAATCAGCATCGGCAAAGGCAACACGGCCTGGGATATGCAGCAGATTGACCAATTGCTCGCGCCGTTGGAAGCGAAAGCGGGAATCGAGCCGGGAAGCATCAGGGTCATCCCCTGGATCGAAACCGCGATGGCCATCGTCCACGTGTACGAAATGGCGCGGGCTTCCCAGCGGATCGTAGGGCTTGCGTTCGGAGGCGAAGATTACACCAACGACATGGGGGTAGTCCGCAGCGACTTCGGCGAGGAATGTTATTTCGCTCGTTCGGCGGTGGCCGTGGCGGCGCGGGCTGCTGGGGTCGCCGGACTGGACGGCCCGTTCGTGGGGTTCCGCGATCCCGAGGGGCTGAGGACCGACGCAAGCGCGGCGCGGCGGATGGGCTACACCGGGAAGTTCGCCATCCATCCGGCGCAGATTGATACCATCAACGAGACGTTTTCCCCCAGCGCTGAAGACGTGGCCTACGCTCGCCGTGTCGTGGACGCATGGGACGAAGCCGAGGCGGCGGGTAGAGGTTCGCTGTCGATCGACGGGCGCATGGTCGACGTGCCGGTGGTGAAACGCGCCCAGAACCTGTTGGCGCAGGCCACTGCCATAGAGGCCCGGTCCAATTGATCGCGGAGCCTGAAGGACGCGAAGCGTCCGGGGTCCAACCCCGGCCAGGTTTCAGCGTTTGCGATGTTGGACCCGGCGCGAAAGGCTGTCGGCCAACCCAGCCGTAGCGCCGTTGGCGGCGCAAAGACCGACTCGCTCACGTTATGTCTCCAGACCGTATAGTCCTGAATGGCCTCCAGTTCTACGGGTTCCACGGAGTGAACCCTGAAGAACGGAGCCTGGGACAGCAGTTCGTTGTGGACCTGCAGGCGGAACTGGATCTGAGCGTCCCGGCGGCCTCCGACCGTTTGGAAGACACGGTGAGCTACGCAGATCTGTACCGGGCGGTAAAAGCGGTAATGGAAGGCGAACCACGTAACCTGCTGGAGTCGGCCGCCGGAGCCATCGTCAGCAGGGTTCTAGGCGAACACCCCCAAATCGATGCGGTCCGCGTCCGAGTTCACAAACCGCGTCCGCCAATCAAGGGTTCAGTCATCGAGGCCGCGGCGGTGGAAATCTACCGGTCGCGTTCCGTTTGACCGGCCTGACCCTACCCGAGCAGGATCACAACATATGGTTACCAACCAGACAACCGATGGCGCAGGCGTGGCAGCTTCGTTCAACGAGGCGACCAAGCTCCAGTACATCAACCTGAGCAACAAACCGCCACTGTACAAGACGTATGCCGAGCTGCGCGCAATTCCGCTGCCGGACGTTGCGTCGTCTTCAGGCCTCGCGATGTCGACCCTGCAATCCATCCGTGGAGCCGGCCAGAACGCCACCGGCGATGGCCCGGTGACCTTGCAAACCCTGGCCGAGTTGCTATACCACGCGGCTGCCGTGATCAGGCGCCGAAATCTGCGGGACGGCGAGGTGCACTACCGGGCGGCGGCGTCTGCGGGCGCGCTTTATCCGACCGAAATCTACGTAGTTTGCGGTGATCTGGACGGCCTGCGCGCCGGGGTTTACCACTTCAACCCGCTGGATTTCACCCTGGCGCGCCTGCGGAACGGTGACCTGCGGCGCTGGGTCGGCGCGGCGGCCCAGGACCATGCCGCGTATCCGGCGACCCTGGTGTTCACCACGGTATTCTGGCGGAGCGCCTGGAAATACCGTGAGCGCGGCTACCGGTACTGCTATTGGGATTTGGGAACCATCGCCGCCAACCTCACGGCGGCCGGCAACGCTGCCGGAGCCCCGGTGGGCCTCAAGTTTGGGTTCGTGGACCGGTCGCTCACAGGCTACCTGGGAATCGATGGGATTGATGAAGCGCCCTCCCTGCTGGCGACGGTGGGCAGTCCCGACGGAATGCTCAACCCCGGTTCGGGTGACGTTCCAGGAATGCTGCCCCAGGAAAGCAACGACCTCGCGGCCGGGGCACTGGACTACCCGCTGTCGCGAGAAGTCCACCTGGCTTCATGGCTGCGGACCGGGGGAGACGTTGCGATCTGGAATGGACCCGGCGAAAACGCCCGCAGCAGCGACAAAGAGGAACTCGACGGCACCGGCGAGCATTTTCGCCCGCTGCGTTCGGGGTTGGACGGAAGCTTTGATGGCGACTTGGATCTGGCGTTGCGCCCAGCACAATCGTTGGGCGATTGCATCCGTTCCCGCGGTTCGACCCGGCGGTTTGCGACCGAAGTGATGTCGTGGGAGGATTTCCGCTCCATCATCGATGCTGCTGGAAACGCGGTCAATGCGCCGCACCTGGCGGATGGGTTCTCGCCATACCTGAGCGTCTACCTGATTGTGAACGCCGTGACCGGCCTAAATCCCGGAGCCTATTATTACAACCGCTTCTACAACGGCCTGCGGCTGCTCAGGGAAGGAGACTTCCGGGAAACGGCCGGACACCTCGGTTTCGAACAGGCGTTGCCGGCGGACGCCGCGGCTGTTGCATTCATCACTGCGGACCTGCCGTTGATCGAGCGTGAATTCGGGACCCGGGGTTATCGGATGGCGCAGACGGTAGCCGGCATCATCGGCGGGCGGGTCTATCTCGCTTCGCACGCGCTCGGGCTGGGAGCCACTGGACTGACCTTCTACGATGATTCCGTTGTTGAGTTTTTCGGGCCTCATTCGGCCGGACAGGAGGCGGTATTCGTGGTTCCCATGGGTGTGCCGCACCAGGACAACCGGGTGCGCCCGTTCCGGTCCAGTCTTGCGGTAAGCCTGGATTCGCGCGCTCGCGGAGCTGGGCAGGCGTAACCGCGCGGCACCGGGTATCGCGCGGTTAGTCCCAATCCTCTTCGTCGTCCGAGGGCGGCGTCACCGGCGACCAGGACGGGGAATCGTCGTCGGTGTCCAGGGTGGGTATCTCATCGATCCCCACCGACTCGACGGATGTGTCGTCGGGCATATCCATTGCCGCGGTTTCGGTACCGTCTACGGATTCATCCGGGTCAGCCGTGTCCGCCGGAGCCTGTTCCGGATCTTCGTTGACCGGCGGCATGAACTCATCAGGTTCTGCCACCGTGTACGACCGATGTGGTTCGCTCACCTGCGCCGGAAATGAGACCACGTGACGCAAAGCGGGAGCCTGGCCAATTTCGCGAAGAATGACCGATAGGCCGTCCGCCTCGATTCCGACCACGGCAGCCTCGTAGCGGTTTCCCCCAGCCATCAGCTTGTTGACACGCCGCCCCAATCGCCGTTGTAGCGTGCCCAGGTATTGCCCGTCCAGGGTATTGACGGAAATCCCGTCATTCCGGACGTCCAACGCCACGACGTCACCGGCGCTGACTGAGGTGGTTTCCAACGCGACCGGCTGTCGGCACAAGGTTGTGGTGCATGATTTACCACTCTCGGCGATGAACATGCCCGGAGATTTTCCCGGAACCGCCGATTGCGAGCGGCCTTCACCGGGGCGGCTTTCGAGCTGATCGAGCCGCGCGAGATTCTTGCGGGCGATTACGTTGGAAGGTGAATGCAGGCGGAGCTGCTCGAGGGTATGACGGGCCTCGGCAAAATGTCCAAGCTCCATCAGGGCTTTTGCCAACCGGTTGGAGGCTTCACAGTTGGTGGGACAGAGGTGCAGGATTTGCCGATTTACCGCGACGGCCTGCTCCCATTCCCCGTTCAGCGCGCAACGGATCGCTTCTTTTCCCAGTTGTATCCTGGCGCGGCTGTCCGTTGGATCGCCTACGGGCGCGCGCTCTAGCGCATCAGACATCTTATTCACCATTATTGACCTCTACCACCTATCGACTGCCCAGCCCAGACCATTAACGATGTTTCAATATACGATTACACCCACTTGGGGCATATCATCAACCTATAACGACAGCCGATTTTGACGATTTGTCGTACCGGTCTATTTTGCCCTTGACCTAGCGCCTTTTATGTCATGCGATCACGGATCGTAGCGGCCGGTTAGCGACCGATAGCGAACAATAATCAGGTCGCGAAAAGTGCGCCATCCGTCGCGTACCGGTCGCACTTTGCTCTCGGCCCGGTAATGCCAGTCAATCCCGACCTCGGCTACGCGGAACCCGCGTCGGCGGGCGAGAAACAGGATCTCGGCGTCGAACGCGAAGCCGTCCAATGTCTGCAAGGCGAAGAGAGTCTCGGCGGCGGTAGCGTGGAATACCTTGAACCCGCATTGGGTGTCGGCGATGCCCGGCGTGGCCAGAATCCGCGTCATGGCGTTGAATACCCTCCCCATCAGCCATCGTCGTCGAGGTTCGCCGAAGCGCCGGGAGCCAGGGGCCTCCCTCGACCCGATGGTGATCTCCGCCGGCGCATCGTGTCCGGGGAGAAGCCGGTCCAACAAAGCGATGGGCATGGAAAGGTCGGCGTCGCACAGGAAGCGGTATTCGCCATGGGCCGCGAGCATCCCGTTCTTGACGGCCCATCCCTTGCCCCGATGCGGCAGGGTGAGCAGCCGGACGCGCGCCTCGTCTTGCGCCACGCGGACCACGACGTCGCCGGTTGTGTCGTCACTCCCGTCGTCGGCGACTATGATCTCCCACCCGTACGCCTTCGTGGCGAGGTAGCCGCAGACGGCTTCAAGCGTCTCGGGAAGTCGGCGCTCCTCGTTGTAGGCCGGAATGATGACGGACAGGTAGCAAGCGGACATCACCGTCCGGCCCGAGACCACCTAATGGGATTTGTCCAGTTCAAAGCCCTGGTGCAGCAAACGGACCGCTTCCTGCGCCTGCTCGCGACCGATGATGCAAGAGATGCGGATTTCCGACGTCGTGATCATGTCGATGTTGATTCCGCCATCCGCCAGGATGCGAAACATCCTCGATGCGTAACCCGGGGTGTTTTGCATACCCGATCCGACGACGCTCACCGATGCCAGGGTCGGATCGCTGATAACCTGGCCATCCACCAGAGTGGTTTCCAGGGGTTCAATGACACGCAGGGCGCGTGGCAGGTCGTCGGTGGTGACGGTGAAGCTAATGTCCGTGGTCATCCGGTCCGCGCTGGTGTTCTGGACGATGGTGTCCACGCTGATGCCGGCGGCGGACAGTGGTTCGAACAACGCCGCCGCCACGCCGGGTTTGTCAGCGACTCCGCACACCGTCACCTTGGCAACATTGGTTTGGTACGCGATACCAGTAACCTTGATCCGGTCTTCCATCTGCTTGTCGTCCGATGCCTGATGTATGAGTGTCCCGGGCGCGTCGACGAAACTCGACGCCACGTAGATTGGAACATTATAAACCGCCCCCAGTTCGATGGACCTGGGGTGCATCTTGGCTCCCGCGGCGGCCAGTTCCAGCATCTCTTCGTAGCCCACTTCGGGCATTTTCGCGGCTTTGCGAACTACCCTGGGATCAGCGGTATAGATCCCCTCGACGTCCGTGTATATGTCGCAGCGGTCGGCCCGCAGAGCGGCGGCCAGGGCGACCGCAGTCGTATCGGAACCTCCTCGGCCGAGGGTGGTGATGTCGTCGTCGGGGGTTAGACCCTGGAAACCGGCTACTATGACGAGCCGGCCCGCATCCAGCTCGCGCCGAACTCGATCCGGGTCAACTTGACTAATGCGTGCCCGGCCGTACGAGTTGTCCGTTCTGATTCCTGCCTGCGGCCCGCTCAGGCTGATGGCGTCATAGCCAAGACTGCGCAACGCCATGGACAGCAATGTGATCGATACCAACTCTCCCGTGGACAGCAGGAAATCCAACTCTCGGGGGTCTGGTTCGCTGGACACGGTGCGCGCCAGATCGATCAACTCATCGGTGGTGTCGCCCATCGCCGAAACCACCGTGACAATCTGGTGACCCTGGTCATGCACCGCGGCGATACGACGCGCGACGTTGACGATCTTTGCTGCGTCGGCGACGGAACTGCCGCCGTATTTGTGAACGTAAAGCGACATCAGAGTTGCATGGACGGCCTGGGTGTGGCGGTACCCCCATGGACCAACAAGCCGATCGGTTGGATGACGCCGGTCTCCCCTAGTCATCCTGGACAGGGGTCGCCACGTGCGCCCCAAGAGTCGTGGGCTGCGTCACTTCCACGCGCCCTTCGACCCCAGCGAGTCGAGCGGCGTCGAACATTTCGTAGGCGACGGTCATGGCTCGATCACGGGCGAAGGCCAGGATTGTGCTTCCACTTCCGGACAGGAAGACGCCGAACGCGCCGGCCGCCTGGGCGGCAGCAAAAATCACCTTCATTTGCGGGAAGATAGTTTGCCTGTAGGGTTGGTGCAGACGATCCTGGGTGGCAATGTTGAGGTATTCCGGGTGCTCCGATTCCATGCTCGCCACGAGCAAGGCGGTCCGGCTCATATTGTACACCGCGTCGGCGACGGAAATTTGACCCGGCAATACGCGCCTGGCGTCCGCGGTGGCAATCCGCCGGTCAGGGATGAATAGAACCGCCTGCATGTCTTCCGGAACGCGAATGGGCGCCGTGTACAAGCGGTTGTCTTCCAGCACCACCAACCGCATGCCTCCGTGGATGGCGGCAGCAACGTTGTCGGGATGGCCTTCGATGGTTGCGGCCATTTCCAGCAGATCATCATGGCCGAAGGCGTCGTCGAGCAGCCGGTTGGCCGCCACCAGGCCACCGGAAATTGCCGCGGCGCTGCTGCCCATGCCCCGGCTGAGTGGTATCGTGTTTTCGCATCGCAGCGACAGGGGAGGGATCGGGACGTCGGCTTCGTTGAACAGAAACTCCATGGCCCGGTAGGTCAAATTCTGGGTGTCGACGTCCAATTCACCGGCGCCCTCGCCTGAAACAACCACCGCCGGTTCGGAGCCGGCCGGGAGAACCTCCACGGTCAGCGTGTTCCACAAATCCAGGGCCATGCCCAGGCAATCGTAACCGGGGCCGAGATTGGCAGTCGTGGCCGGGGCCCGCACTTCCACCGTAGTCAAGGGTTCCTCCTCGAGTTCTTCGCTGCCGTCAGCCGAGGACGCGTTCTGATACGTACCGGCCCAGGTCCCGGTTCTCACGAAACTCAAAACCGCCGAAGTCCCCGCCGTAACCGACTATCGGCACCTGCTGCTCGTGGGCAGACCCGTGAGAGCGCAGGCCCGCCGGCAGGGTAACCTCAGTGGGGTCACCGAACACAACGTCAGCCGCGCCGGTGACAACGATATCTCCGATGCGCTCTTCCATCAGGACAAAACGCTCGGCCGCTTCGGCCCTGGGTAGCGCCTCCTCGATGCCTTCGGTTTGCCGCAGGATGCCCAACGCGTCGCCGATGGCAGCCGAATCGTCGAGGTGCAGGTAGATGCACCCTCCGAGATTCGAGTGATGCACCACATAGAGATCCTTGATGATCGGCACGGCCCGAGCGGCGATGCCGTGCTTTCGCAACACGGCCGGCAGGTTGAGCATGCGCCGCTTGTCCGACATGCCGTGGTCCGCGGTGATCAGCAACTGCACATCGGGAACCTCATCTACCAACCGCCCCAGCGCTTCATCGAGGATTGAAATGTGCCGGCGCGATTCCGGATGTTCCGGTCCGTGAGCGTGCATCGCATAGTCGGTGGTGGCAATGAACGCAAGGTCGTAATGCTGCGCTTTCAACGCGGACCGGGCAGCGTTGATGGTCCAGCCATTGACCTCGAGGGAATAGATGTCAGGCGGGTCGCCGGCGGCGGTCACGGCATCGGCAGTTGGGCTTTCGGACGAGAACGCGAGATCAGTGTCGTCGCCCAGCAGGCGCCTCAGCTTGTCCTTGGATGCGGCGAGCAACGACCGTCCGCCGCGCCGGCGGCAATGGGCGAATATGGTCTCGGCACAGATGAACTTGCCCGACTCGACGTACTCTTCGATCCCCGCTTGCCGATCCAACCAGTAGTTGGAGACGATGCCGTGCTGGGCAGGATAGTGCCCGGTGACCATGGTCGTATTGTTGACGTTGGTCACGCTGGGCATCATGCCGCCGCCGGTCACGTGGAACCCGTCGCGGGCAAAGCGCTGCAGATTGGGCGCTGGACATGCGGCCAGGTATTCCGGGTCCAACCCGTCGATCATCACGAGCAATGTGGTGCGTGGCATGTTGTCCCATTCCTCGACCCGGCGCCGTGTGGCGCCAGCGAGTTGCGCGGTCGATCAGGCGAAGGTTCGGGCCCGACGAACCGCAACCATGTAATCATACAGCAGGCGCGCCAGGATGAAATGGTCGTGAACCAAGTCTTTTGCCTTGCGACCGAGGTCCGCGCGCATTTCGAGGTGGGCAAGGAGCCGCGCGATTCGGTCTGTAGCTCCTTGTGGAGCCTCGGCCAGGAATCCCGGCTCGCGCTACTGTAGTGGTAGCTACAGCCCACCAGCACTTCCTCCGATCTCCGGGTTGCCCTGCTCCATCCCCTCGGGAACATTCTGCCAAACCCCTCCCTGGTGGATTCTCGCAGCCAAACGTCGCAGCTGGCTGGCAAGGGATCATCGATCGTGCAGTCATTGGCAGGCAGGGTCTTACCCACCAAAGAACGGGTGGACATCCGGGGCATCGCCGGAGTTGCTTCGCACCGTTCCGGGTGTGCTCACTCTTCGGGATCGGCTAGAAAGCTTTGAGCACAATGTGTTCGATAGACGGCCGCCTTTCAGCGTCGGATCAGTCCATGCCAGACCAGAGGCGGCCAGGACAGCGGGGGTTCGGTATGCACACCCGCTCCCGTGGCGTACGAGTGTCGATTATTCGACGGTTACGGACTTTGCCAGGTTCCGGGGTTGGTCAACGTCACAACCCCGTCGAACGGCGATATGGTAGGCAAACAACTGCAGCGGGATCGTGGCGATCAGTGGCGTCAGGTTTGGAGGCGTTTCCGGGATAAACATCGCATGATCCACCAATTGCGAAATACGATCATCGCCCCGGGTGAGGACCGCCAACACGTCTCCGTCCCTGGCCTTCACTTCCTGTACGTTGTTGGCTATTTTGTCGTAAAGGTCGTCGCCGGGAGCGAGGGCCAGCGTCGGCATCGCGTGATCGATGAGGGCGATGGGGCCATGCTTCATTTCGCCGGCGGCGTAGGCCTCGGCATGGATGTAGCTGACCTCTTTGAGTTTGAGCGCCCCTTCAGTCGCAACGGGGGCGTTGATGCCCCGCCCGAGGTACAAAAAGTTGCTCTGGCCGTAGTAGTGTCGCGCCAGGCGCTCCACCTCAGGGGCGGCATCCAGAGCGTCGGCAACGTTCCCGGGCAGCCTCGCCAGTCCCTCAACCAAATCGCGCGACATTCCTGAATTCAGGTGGCTACGGGCCGTGCCCAATCGGATCGCCAGCAGATTCAGCAGCGTCAGCGATGACAGGAAAGTCTTGGTGCTGGCGACGCCCACCTCCACCCCGCAGCCCATGAGCAGCGCATGATCCGCCAACCGGGTGGCCTGGCTGTTCGGCGCGTTGCATATGGTCACTAGTCGGGCCCCGCTGTAACGGACCGCTTCCATCGCGGCCACCGTGTCGGCAGTTTCGCCGGATTGGCCGATGGCCACGACCAGCGTCGACGGATCCAGGAATGGTTCACGATAGCGAAACTCGGACGCGGATTCCGCCTCGGCGGGCACGCCGGCTAGCCGCTCCACCAGGTGTCGGCCCACGTGCGCGGCGTTCAGGCTCGTGCCGCACCCGATCAAGACCACTCGCTTCACTTCGGACAACTCGCGATCAGCGATGGCGAGGTCGGGCAGAGTCACCAGGCCTCGGGCAAAGTCCACGCGATCCCGGAGAGCGGCGGTAACGGCCTGGGGCTGCTCCATGATTTCCTTGAGCATGAAATGACGGAACCCGCCGCGCTCCACCAGGACGTCATCCAGATTGACGTGCAGCATGGGTTTATCGATGCGCCGACCATGGCGATCCAGGAAGGAGATCCCCTGCCGAGTAACGACCGCAACTTCTCCATCCTCCAAAAAACCCACCGGCAAGTGGCCACGGCGGCCCACGATGGGCAACAGCGCCGGCAAGTCGCTGGACACGATCCCCTGACCGTCATGGTGAGCGACGGCGACGCCACCGGCGTTCCCGAGTTTCAGGGCGCACAGGCTGTCAGGGTCGCCGTCATGCACCGCCACTATCGCCTGGGGGCCCTGCACTCGCCCACTGATGTGCAGCATGGCGGCGGGCAGCCCAAGGCCGTCGTTCATGGCATCCTCAATCAGATGCGCAATGACTTCCGTGTCGGTTTCAGACTTGAACCTGTGGCCGATTCGCTTCAGTTCAGCCCTGAGGGCGACGTGATTTTCGACGATCCCGTTATGAGCAATTGCAATTTGACCGGTGCAATCGGTGTGCGGATGCGCGTTGGCCTCCGACGGTCGGCCGTGGGTAGCCCAACGGGTGTGACCGAGGCCGGCTGATCCGTCAGGAGCCGGGCAACTCGCGTCGTGGAGCAACCCCACAACCCGACCCACAGTCTTCCGCAACTGCAGCCCGGATTCGGTGCCCAGCACCGCAACGCCGGCGCTATCGTATCCTCGATACTCCAGGCGCCGCAGACCCTCGACGACGATGGGCCACGCGGGACGGTCGCCCACGTATCCTACGATACCGCACATTCCTATGTCACCGGGGGATCAGTCACCGTCAGCGTTCGCGCTGCCAACGGTCATGGTTTCTTGCGGCACCAGCACGTCGCCGAGGTCGTCGCAGTCGAAAACCAATGGCGCAGTTGCCGTCTCCCGGCGTGTTCCGCCCGCGGCGTCGACGAGATCCATGATCGCCGCCGCCAATGCGGTCGGGTTGTGGCGGATGAAAACTCCGGGCGCCATCAGCGGTCTCTGCACTATTCGCCCGACCATGGTCAGAGAGGCCGGCTCGTCGACAGCCACCGGATGTTGGCCTTCTGCGGCGTAGCGTTCCAACAACCTCGGGGGCGCCGGCGTGTTGTTGATTAGCAGGAAATCCAGGGGTTGGCTGGTTCCCAGGTATTCCATCAGGAGGGCGAGGAAATCGGAGGTGCGGAACCCCGCGCTCTCGTTGGGCTTGGTCATCAGGTTGCAAACGTGGATCTTGATGGCATCGGAATCGTTGATCGCCTGCGCGACGTCCTCAACCAACAGATTTGGCAACACGCTGGTGTATATGTCGCCGGGGCCCAGTATGATGGCGTCGGCCTCCGCGATTGCGTCCAGAACGGGCGGGTACACGTACGCCTTTGGGTCCAAATGGATGTAATCGATGGCGACGTCGAGGCGGTCATTTCTCAGGTCGATGGCTGACTCTCCGGTCAACTCCGAGCCATCAACCAGCCGGGCGCACAGGGTAGACCGCGTCAAGGTGACCGGCAGCACCGTGCCTCGGATCCCGAGAATTCGCGCCGCCTCATCAATTGCGGTGATCGTGTCTCCCGTGACTTCGGTGAGGGCGGCCAGGAGCAGGTTTCCGAAACTGTGGCCGTTCAGCCCGTCGCCGGTGGAAAAACGATAGTCGAAAAGCCGCCGCATCAAGTTGGATTCAGCGGAGTCGGAAGCCAGGGCCATCAAACAGCGGCGCAGGTCCCCGGGCGGCAGGTGGCCCATCTCGTCGCGAAGGCGACCGCTGCTGCCTCCGCTGTCGCTCATCGCGACTATCGCCGTGACATCGCATTCACGGGAACGCAGTCCAGTCAGGGTGGTATGGTTGCCCGTACCGCCACCGACTACGACAATTTTTTTATTGCTCATCGGCATCCGGCCGAAACCCGTCGAATCTTGCAGGCATACAACCTTGTCGCCGAGTTTGGGCCCGTAGCAGTATATGGACGGTCAGTTGGCCCAGTCAACCGCAGGGGTCAGTTCTCGGCGCCGTACCGGCTTTCGAAGTACGGAATGACCGTGTCGCCCATCTGTTCCACAACACGCATCGCCATGCGGGCATCCATGCCCGGATACCAGATCCGGAACATGAAGTGGTTCGCGCCCACACGCTGGTGGTGGTCTTCGATCTGCTGGATTACCTCTTCCCCGCTGCCGAGGATGAACCGGTCGCGGGCCAGTTCTTCGAATGGAATCCGGAAGTCCTCCTCGCCGGGCAGGGCTTTGTCCTGGCCCCAGTCGGCGTAGGCCTGATACTTGGCTTCCATATAGGGCTGCGCGTTCCGGACCGCCTCTTCATGGGTCGGCGCGATGTGCATCTCCTTGATTATGGGCATCTCGGCGGGCATCTCTTGTCCACCGGCAGCCAGGCCCTCCTTGTAGATCGCCGTCTGCCTTTCCAGGGTTGCCAGGGTGGCGTGGGGATTGACGAACCAGGGCAAGCCGAGTTCACCGGCTCTGCGGACCACAGTGTCAAAGTTGGCCGCGACCCACATTGGCGGATGCGGCTGCTGCACCGGTCGAATAGCACAGGTCGCGTTGTCCAGATTGAAGTGCTTGCCGTGGAATGTGACTTCGTCCTCGGTCCACAGCCTGCGGACGAGTTCCAGGCTTTCCAGGAAACGCCCAACCCGATGCCGCCGCTCTACGTTAAACGCCTGGTACTCGATGTCACGGTATCCAAGGCCGACGCCCAGCACCACGCGACCGTCACTGATTACGTCCAGCGTCGCTACGGTTTCCGCGACGTCAGCGGGTGAATACAGAGGCAGCAGCAGAATGGAAAGCACCAGCTTCATGTCGCCCGAATCGGCGGCCAACCGGGCCAGCAACGGGATGCTCTGGAGGTTCTGGTACGGCGGCGAAAGGAAATGCTGGCCGCAGGCGATCGAACTGAACCCGGCGTCCCGAGCCAACCGCGTCAACTCCACGGTTTCGTGGAATCGCTGCGTGGCGGAGTCGGTTGATGGATGCTGGGGCATCGCCATAATGCCGAACTTCATAGAAAAAACTCCAATCAGGTAATCGTTGGTTGATTTGGTCTGGTAGGTGGGCCGGCCACCCCGCCGACTGCATAGGACTTTGTGCCCTTGCCGTTATTTGGTCATGGGCCGGCCTTGGCAAGAATCGTGCCGCGGACAATGAGCTATTCGCAAACCCTGGGCGTTACTCAGCGCGCGACGCAGCATAAGTTCAGGTGCAAAATCCTGGGGACATCCTCAAGTGCCACCGGTGCTTATCATGGCCACTATGGGCCGACCTGAGCGAGTTGGGCACCATCGACGCCAAGAATTATATCTGTGGGTAGGAATCCCGGCAAACGACATGCATCAGCCAGGGCACGGCTGCGCCGGCCCGGGTCCCCTGGAACAAATCAATGCGGAGTCGCTGAACCCGCGAACTGGATGGCGTATGATGCTGCCGGTCAGGCACGGTTGCCGCCAGCAAAACGAGGAGGTCCCAGGTGTACAAAATCGGGATAGACGTCGGAGGCACGTTCACAGACTTCGTGGTGGTCGGCGAAACCGGGGGGCCTCGTTTTTTCAAAACGCCGACCACTCCCGACGACCCCTCTCAGGGCGTCATGATCGGCCTGCGGGAAGCCGCCGCCGCGTACAGTTTGTCGCCGGAACAAATGCTGGGAGACACCGACCTGGTGATCCACGGCTCAACGGTCGCCACCAACACGCTGGTGGAGCGGAAAGGCGCCAAGGTGGGACTGATCACCACCGACGGTTTCCGCGATCTGCTGGAGATGCGCGAGGGGTTGAAAGAAGACCGGTACAACCTGCGGATGACGCCCGTGGAACCGCTGGCTGCCCGCTATCTGCGGGTGGACGTCCCGGAACGGATCAGGGCGAACGGCGTCGTTCACCGCCCGCTGGACACCAAATCGCTGGAACAACAACTGGAATACCTGGTTCAAGAGGGAGCCGAAGCGCTGGCGGTTTGTTTCCTGTTCTCGTACCTCAATCCTTCGCACGAGCAACAGGCGGGAGAAATAATACGTCGCCGATTCCCTGATCTTTACACTTCCCTCTCCCACGAGGTGATCCCTCAAATCAAGGAGTTCGACCGCCTGAGCACGACGGTGATCAACTCCTACGTTGGTCCGGTGTTCAGCCGCTATCTTGCCCATTTGGGTGAGCGCTTCGAATCTTACCCGCAACTGAAGGACGTGCTGATCATGCAGTCCAACGGCGGGGTTGCGCCAATCGACGATTCCCGCCGGATGGCGGTGCGCGCCATTCTGTCGGGCCCGGCCGGAGGCGTCAGCGCCGCTGCGTACCTGGGACAGCTGTTGGCGGAACCAAAGATCATCGCCTTCGACATGGGCGGGACAAGCACGGATATTTCGCTGATCGAAAACGGTGTCCCGCACATCACCAACGAGAAGTTCGAGGCCGGTTGGAAGATTGCCGCTCCGATGATCGATATCCACACCCTGGGCGCCGGCGGCGGCAGCATCGCCAGAGTGGATGAAGGTGGCATCCTCCACGTAGGCCCGGACAGCGCCGGCGCGGATCCCGGCCCGGCGTGCTATCGCAAGGGCGGCGTCAACCCAACCGTAACCGATGCGAGTTTGGCGCTGGGCTACCTGGATGCCAGCAACTTCCTCGGGGGTCGAGCCAGCCTGGACACCGCAGCGGCCCAGCAGGCGCTCGCTGACCACGTCGGTTCTCCGCTCAATCTCTCAGACGCGGATGCCGCGTTTGGCGTGTTCAAGGTCGTGTGCACCACCATCGCCGAGGGGATCCGGCTGATGTCGGTGCAACGCGGCGTTGACCCGCGCGAGTTCAGCATGATGGGATTTGGGGGAGCGTCGGGTCTCCACGCCTCCGAGGTGGCCCGGCAGTTGCAGGTGGGGAAGGTGTACATCCCGTCGTCGGCACCCGTGTTGTCTGCATACGGGATGCTGAACACTGACATCAGGTACGACTTCTTCCGATCATACCCGGTGAGTCTGGACCGGCTTGACCTGGACGAGCTGCGAACCATTTTGGCGGAACTGGGGGAACAAGGACGGCAAAAACTGCTCTCCCAGGGCGTCGTCCCGGCGGCGGTGGAAATCCAGTATTCGGCCGATATGCGATACCTGGACCAAATCTATGAAGTCACGGTGCCGCTGCCCGATCCCGCGCTGCCGGACACAGAGTTCCTGGCCGAACTCACGTCCAATTTCCATCGCAGATACGAGGAGCTTTACTCGTACAACCAGCAGGACCAGGAGGTACGGCTGGTCACCTTGCGATCGGTGGCGGTAGGCAAACTGCCCAGGATTGCCCAGTTGGACCAGATGGAGGCTGGGGACCAGGCAGCACCTGTCGGCTCTCGCCGCGTCTACCTGGAGGACTGGTGCGAAGCGCAGATCTACGCCGCGGACCAATTGCCCGCGAGCACGGAAATTACCGGCCCGGCGATCCTGGAATCGGAATGCACCACTATCCTGATGTGGCCCGGAGACCGCGCCACGGTCGACGCCATGGGTGGGGTGGAGTTGCAGGTGAGTCAGCAAGTCACCCCGGGCGGACAGACCACAGCGGCCAGTTCCACCCGGACCGACACTGCGGACGGCGCCGCGCACAACGACCCGATCACCATGGCAGTGGTCGAGCACCGGTTGGAGTCCATCGCTCAGGAGATGACCGAGGCGATGCTACGCACGGCCATGTCCCAGATACTCAACTCCAGCCGGGATTTTTCCACCGCTATCCTCGATGGCGACTGCCAGTTGGTGGCCCAGGGCGAGGGCATCCCGGTGCACATCAGCGCGCTGCCGGTAGCCGGCGCCGCGGTCCGGGACTATTTCGGCGAGGATATACACGACGGTGATCTGTTCATCCTGAACGACCCCTATTTCGGCGGCAGCCATCTGCCGGACATCACCATCATCCGTCCGGTATTTCACCAGGGACAACCCCTGTTTTACGGAGTGAACCGCGCGCATCACAGCGACGTTGGCGGAGGCACCCACGGAGGTTACAACCCGGGCGCCAACGAGATATTCCAGGAGGGCCTCCGCATACCTCCGTTGCGGCTTTATGACAAGGGCGTACCCCGTAACGACCTGCTCCAGATGATGTCGGCCAATGTGCGACAACCGGAGAATTTCCTCGGCGACCTCAACGCACAGATAGGTTCCGTGACGCTGGCGGCGCAGCGAATCCGATCGCTGCTCGCGGACTACGGCGCCGACCGGCTGATGGAGGTGGTATCCGAGATCCTGGCGGCCACCGAGCGGCAGGTCCGGCAGTTCATTTCCGGTTGGCCAGACGGTGTCTACCGCGGCGAATCGCTGGTGGACGACGACGGTTTCGACAGCAAGCTGGTGCCCATACGGGCGACGGTCACCATTGCCGGCGACTCCATGACAATCGACCTCAGCGAATCCAGCCCGCAGGTGGAGGGGTTCATCAACAGCGCCTACGCCAACACGCGGTCACTGGCCCACGCCGCCATCATGTATCTGGCCCCCATGGATGTGGCCCGCAACGAGGGCTCCATGCGGCCGGTTCAAATCGTCGCTCCGCGCGGCCTGGTGGTCAACGCCAACCCGCCGGCTCCGGTGTGCATGAGCACCAACCACTGCGCCGAGGAGGTGGTTGAGGCGGTGTTCAAGGCGCTGGCTCCCGCGATTCCGGCCGCCGTGTCCGCCGGCTTCTCCCGTCGTTTGCGCTACGCCATCACGGGCATGGATCCCAGGACAGGGCGGCAGTTCATCTGGCACTTCTTCCTGGCCCGGGGCGGCGGGGGAGCGTCGGAGGGTTTCGATGGCTGGTCCAACGTGGGCGAAATCAACGTGGCCGGCGGCATTCGGTCCCCCAGCATCGAGGTGACGGAAGAGCGGTTCCCCTTATTCATCGAGCGTCACGAGCTGCTTCCAGACTCGGGCGGGCCGGGAGCGTGGCGCGGCGGCCTGGGAGCGGTGTGTGACCTGGTTTACGAAGGTGAGGGGCCGGCCCTGCTCAACACCGCCGGCGACGGCGTGGTGGTCCCACCCTTCGGCCTCTTTGGCGGCGCCGAGGGACGGCCGCACCACTATAAGATCGTCTCCGACGGCACCGAGCGCGTCCTGGGCTCCAAGGAGGTGGGCGTCCTGGTCAACCCGGGCGACCACATTATCTGCCTGTCCTCCGGAGGGGGCGGATACGGAGAGCCGGGAAACCGGGAACGCGATGCGGCAGCGTGGGACCTGAAGAACGGTTATGTAACGTACCGGTGAACCGTGTCGCGCCACTCGAGCGCGGTCCTGGACGCGAGAAGTGACCCGGATAGCGGCTGATCGATTTGCAGTGGACTGGCCAATTCCGCTGCTGTATTGCGGGCGGTTCGCGTCTCATTCGGCCCTTACGGCCACGATGTGAAACAGCCAAGGCTCATAAATCGCTAGTTTGCACAAAAATCTGCGGACAGAATACCAAACACGCAAAGGACTATGTTTGCCAATATTCAACCAGAAATGGTTGTCATGGCACATCCGTATGCAAAAATCGTGGCCGGGCTTGCGCTGATGGCGCTGGTGTCTCTGGCGTGTGGCGGTGAACCTGCGCCGGCGAATGACCAAGCGACAATCGAGCCCCCGACGCCCACCGCGACGGTGCTCCCGCCTGCAACCCAACGGCCAATGCCGACTGCCGCAGCGCCTCCTACCTCACCGGCTCCCACCGTCACTCCGATGCCAACCGAAATTCCAGAGGCAACGCCGGAACCAACGCTTGCTCCAGCGTCAACCGAAACACCGGCACCCACACCTCCGCCTACCGTTCCACCCACGCCCGCGCCCACGGCGACTCCTTTCCCAACGCCATCGCCAACGCCCGTGGCCTGGTCAAGCTATAACCACAATATCGACCGGAACAACCCCGGTAATTGCTTCATCAAGCCAAATTTCCGCGTGGACGTTCCAGCCTTGTGGACCCGGGAGCAATCCTCCTGCGATGAAGCTGAGTTTGCCTCCCCCGATGGCAAGGCGCGAATGCAGGTGAGTATCAAGCCGGCGCGCTATTACGCGGACAGCACCGAAACCTTGTTCCTTGCGCTCAGCAGGTCGTGGCGAGAACCCTTCGAATACCAGGAGGGGGAGGTCTCCGTGATTGCGGAGCCCAAATCGGTGGAGGTGATCGAACAAAACGGCAACAAGGCGCTCTACCAAACCCGATTGGATGCGTCTGTCGACCCGGAGAAGGTTTGCAACACCGCCGTCCAACGGCTCCTGGTCCCCACCCAGTTGGAACAGCGTCATCCGCCGCCGGCGATCACCGTAACGCTTTCACGCTGCGTCGAAAGCGTTGAATACGAAGGCGCGCTCAGTCGGATGCTCGAGTCGTTCCAGGCTTTTCGGACACAACAATAACGGGCTACAACGAACCGTCTGACCTCGCTGCCGGCATTTCAACGGAACATTCCCCGGCCAAGTCACAGGCGTCCCTGCGACATGCAGCGAGTGGCGGATCGGAAAATGCAATGATTACCGGCTACTCCTCCGCCACCACGTAGTTGCGCAGCGTCCCGATGCCGCTGATTTCGACCTCGATGGTGTCTCCCGGGAACATGTCACCGTCCGCTCCCTCGGTGCCCATCCAGAGGACGTCGCCCGGGTGAAGTGTGGCGTACTTGCTGAGCTCGTGGATCCAGGTGGCGGTATCCCAGATCTGATCCGCCGATGAGAAGTCCTCCCAAACCTCGCCGTTGTGGCGGACGACGATGCGAAATCCCTTAGGGTCCAGGTCGGTGACGATCCACGGCCCCATGGGTTTCCAGGTGTCGCAGTTCTTGCCCCGGAACATGGTGCGGTCGGCCTGCTGCCAGGGCCGCTGGCTGATGTCGTTGCCGATGGAGTAGCCGAAAACGTAGTCCAGCGCCTGGCTGACCGGAACGTTGCGAGCTTTTTTGCCGATGACCACCGCCAGCTGGCCCTCCGGCTGGACTGCGCCGGAGGATTCGGTGGGGACCACGATGTTCTCCTCAGTGCCGACGATGGCGTGGATCGACCGGTAGTTGGGCGACGGGCGATCCGGATAAGCCGGCGGAGCCCCACGACGTGCCGCCATACCCTCAACGTGGCCCCGGTAATTGGGCCCGGCTGCGTACAGCATCCCGGGTTTGATCGGGGCCAGCAGCTTCACCTGGTCGAGGGAGTAGGTGTGACTGGTGACAGCGTAATCAACCAGCGGGTCGCCCCACACCTCAGTAACCCGGCCGGCGTCAACGATCCCGAAGCTGATCTTTTCGCCTACCTGAAAGCGGCACCAAATCATGAGATTGCTCCTTGCGCAGCCTTACCGCGGCCAATGTCGTTTTTCCGTGGATGCACAGGGTATGGATAACCTGACAGATCCTGTGCATCCATGCTCGAACACGTCCGTCGTGGCGAACGTGAGTTTGCGTCGGTTACTCCGGCGTGACCAGAGACTCCGGCTCTTCTCCGGACAGCGTGCGCATAATGTTGCCGTAGGCGAAGTGGGCCGCGCGCAGGGCGGTTTCCTGGCTTTGGCCCGCCATGTGCGGCGTGATAATGACGTTGTCCAGCTCGAACAACGGGTTATCCGTCGGCGTGGGTTCAACCTCCAAAACGTCCAGTCCGGCCCCAGCGATCTGACCTTCCGTGAGCGCACGGTACAGAGCCGCTTCATCTACCACCGGACCCCGACAGAGGTTGATCAGGAAAGCCGTGGACTTCATCATGCTGAACTCGCGGTCGGACATCATGCCGCGAGTGCGCCGGGTGAGCGGCACGTGCATGCTCACGATGTCGGATGTTTCCAACAGCTCGTCGAACGCGACCGGTTCGGCCTTCACGTCACGTTGCACGTCTTCGGGAATCTCCTCGATGTCGTAGAAGATGGTGCGGGTATCGAACCCGGTGAGCCGCTTGGCGACCTGCCGACCAATACGCCCGAGCCCAACGATGCCGACCGTCTTGTCGGTGACCTCGGACAGGTCTGTCTGGTAGAGATCGCTGCGCCATGCTCGTTGGCGGGTGGTGCTGTCCCATTGCGCCATCAAATTCCTGCTGATCCCGATCATCAAGGCAAGCGTCTGCTCGGAGACTGAGATAGCGTTGGCACCGCCGTTGTTGGCTACCGGTATGCCCATCTCCAGGATTTCTTCGAGCGGTAGCCGGTCGTAACCCGCGCTGAGGGTCTGGATCAACTTGACCCTGGGGCATGCCCGGATCAGGTCGAGTGACAGATCACTGCTGATGATGGCGTCAGCGTCGCGGCACAGCTCGATTTTTTCGGGATCTGACAAGGCAGGGTCAACCAGAGTGACGTCGAATTCGTCTGGGGCGTTGTCCAGCATGATCTGGGGGCGTCCACCTACTCCGCTGAAATACGCAATTTTCCAAGTCGCCATATGGCAATCTCCTTAACGTGCAGTCGGGAATTTCAAGCGCTGTGGTCAAAATTATTCAAGCGCTATGGTCGCAATTATAGGTGCGGCGCGGGGTGAGTCAAAGACATTGCCGCCGCCCCGGGCAGGCGACCGGGATCTCTTACGACCCGCCTCGGGACGACCCGAGGGTTCGCCAAATAGGGTGACAGGAACGCGCGGCGGTTCCCGGAACACGGTTCCGTTTGGCTCCCGAGTTACCGTGAGCGTGGGACGGGTTGCCAACCTGCGGACAGCGCGTGTCATCGAAACCATCCGCACTGAATGGGTTCATTCTGCGGCCAACAGGATGCTCGATATTGGATACGGACACAGCCCCGGCGTTGTTGTCGTTCCCAATGGAGAGGCAGCGTTGGCTTTCGGCCCACACGTCATGGTGGCGAAATAGCTCGAATCCCACCTGACGGCGCGTTACGGCCGATTGGATCGGATGCCCACCGGGATAACAACGCAGTTGCGGGGCGAATTTTCAGTTGGATCAACACTCGGTCGGGATCAAGGCCGGCAACGTTTCGTGTCGCGCCCGGTCTCTGGTGAAGATCCTGCACAACGCCGCCTGACCCCCCGCGAGGCGCAACTGCTGCTTGCGCGCCAACCGCCGGGGGCAAACTGGGGGCTGGTACTGGCAAACCCCTCACGTTACGGAGAGACCACCTCCGTCGCGGCAGGCGTTGACGACCCCAGCGAACGTCGCTCCCGAACACGCCAGGGGTCAACATAGCCAGACTTGGGTGAATGGATCATTTCAGAGACACCAACCGGGAGCCTCTCGTTCGCGGAAGCCCCTGCGGGGGAAAGTCCGGTATGCCGGCCTTTTGGAGCCAAAACGCTGGTCACCTCCGCAGGGTGCGGACGGTCGCCCGACCTTGCGAGAACTCGGGATCCCAGATCTCCGCAGGTTTGAGGCCATTTACCAGCCGAATGCGAAACCTCCCCTCTCGGAAGAGGGGAGGTCTCCAGCGGTATCCCGTGTTGCTGTCCGGGGTTTATCTGTCGGCCGCCTCAGCCTCAAAGCTGGCTGCTTGAATAGCCAGGCTGGCGAAATCGGTCACTTCGGTCAAACCGGGGAGCAGCAGTTGTACGCGGCGGGCCTCTCCCGCTACGGCCTGGAGGCTGCCCTCACGAGCCCAATAGCTCCCGCGCAGGACCTCGGCGAATTCGGCAACCACCGCCGACAATTGGAACGTTGGCGCAGTCTCTTCAAAGGCGGCGGCCAGATCGCTGTGGTGGAACTCCTGGTTGATTTCGACCACCTCGTTGAATCCGACGTCCTCGTAGCGCATGTAAACCGTGCCGATGACGCCTTCGGCCCCTTCGCGGAGTTTCAGCTCATAAAGGGCGGTCACGCTGTGTCCGGCGCCGATCTCTCCCGCGTCCACCTCGTCATTGCGGAAGTCATCATCGGCCACGTCCCGGTTTTCGTAGCCCAGGAGCCGGTAGCGGCTGACCACCTCCGGGTTGAACTCGACCTGCACCTTGGCGTCCCTGGCGATGACCTGGAGGGTTCCGGTGAGGTCATCGACGAATATGCGGCGAGCCTCCGACAGCGTGTCGACGTAGTAGTAGGCGCCGTCGCCATCGTTCGCCAACTGCTCCATCAGGATGTCGTTGTAATTGCCCATGCCGAAGCCGACGGTGGTGAGGGTCACCCCCTGGTCAACATATCTCTGGACCTCGCGCAGGAGCGATTCGTGACCGGTGTTGCCGACGTTGCCGACGCCGTCGGAGAGCACCATGACGCGGGTGATGCGATCGGACTGAACTTCGTCCACCGCCAGCCTGTAGGCGACCTTCAGGCCGTCCTCGACGTACGTCGAGCCGCCCGGCGCCAGGGAGTCGATGGCCTGCAGGATCTTGCCCCGTTCCCTGGCTTCGGTGGCTTCGAGCAGCACGGACCCACGGTCCCCGTAGGTCACAATGGCAACCTTGTCGTCGGAGCGCAGTTCGTCCACCAGGAGCCGGAGCGACTGCTGCACGAGGCCCAGCCGGTCTTCGCGCTCCATGGAGCCGGACACGTCGATGGTGAACACCAGCGTCGCGTCCTGCCGCTGCTCATCGAGGAGTTCTTTCCCCTGCAGCCCGACGCGCATCAGCCAGTGATTGCCGTTGCCGAATGGCGACGGAGAGCCGTCGACGTGGATGGCAAAGGCGTCATCGTTGGGAGCTTCGTAGCCCTGGTCGAAGTAGTTGACGAACTCCTCCACCCGTATCGAGTTCTGATCGGGCAGGTGCCCATCGTCCAGGAACCTGCGGGCAATGGTGTATGACGCGGTATCCACGTCGATGGCGAAGGTGGAGAGTTGGTCGTCCTCCGTGTCGATGAAGGGGTTGACGCCGTAGTGCTGGAAGAAGGTCAAATCATAGGGCTTGTCGTTGACGGTGGCGGATCCGCCGATGTTGTTGAAGCTCTCTTGCTGAGATTGCCCAGAGGCCGCCATTGCCGGCGTCGGCTGCGCGGCTGCGCTGGCAGGGTGCGCGGGCATTGGAACTGACGTGGCGGCGGACTGTGCGGCCTGAGGAGCAGCCGCTGGTGCGGCGGGTGCGGCGGCCTCCTCGCTGCCGCCGCAGGCCATTACGACCAACGTCAGCGCCATGGCCAGTGGAACGATTGCCTTTGACATTATTCGGTTCATCTCATCGCCTCCTTTGGATTTGGTTTGGCGACGTCAAGGTTAGGTGCTCACCGGTTGTACACTGAACGACAGATGTGTAACACTCGGCCCGCTTTGTGCGACAGGATTGTATCTTTTGCCAGATTTCGGCGAGCTGCTCACTTCCCACATCGACCGGTCGGGATTCAGCGATTCCGACCTCGCCCGGCGTGTTGGCGTGAGCCGCGCGACCCTGATCCGATGGAAGGAGGGCCTCACCGCTCGGCCTCGCTACCGGGAGGATGTCCTCCGTTGCGCCGAGTTGCTGAGGCTCACGCCGGAAGAGCGGGACGAGCTGTTGATCGCGGCAGACTTCGAGCCGGAAGCGCTTCCGCCCGAAGCATTGCTCGCGGAACCGGCCCCCAGAATAACGCCCGTATCGCCGGCTGAACCTGATCCGCCCCCGGCTCCAACCCGCAAACGGTTGAGGCTCTGGGTGGCCGTCACGGCCGCAATGGTAGCAGTGGCAGCGGGTGTCGTGGTGGGACTCGCGCTCGTCGATTTTTCCGGCGAGCCCGACCATCCCGTGGCGCCAACCGGAGAGGCGCCGGTCAATGTTGCCGGCGAGCGGGACCTTCCCGCGGCAGAAGCGGGCGAGGCGCTAATCGTGATCGCGCCGTTCGCCAACTACACGGCGGGCCAATTGGAATTCAACATCCGTGGCCGCCTCCGGGACAGCATCAATCGCGAGATCGCCGCCGCCGGCCTTGCGGGCATCAGAACCGACGATTGGGTGGAAACCGTCCCGGGGCACGGCGCGGCGTTATCGGCCGCTGAGCAGTCAGGGGCGGCCATCGTGATCTGGGGGGAATACGACAGCGGACGAGTGCTGGCCAACGTGACTTCCACCCCTACTCAAAACGAGTCGCTCGGCCCACAGGTTGTGGAAATCGCCACATCTCCGTCCGGGTTGCCCACTGCCATCAACATCGACCTGACCGCCGAGGTGCGTTCCGTGGCGCTACTGACGCTCAGCCAGGTGTACCTGCAGCGGGGCGAGTATGAACCGGCCAAGACCGTGTTGTATCAGGCTCTGGAGCGTCCGCCTGCGGATCCCGCTGCCCTGGCCAATCTGCGCTACCGGCTGGGCCAGGCTTACCTGGGCGGCGAGTACGCCGACCTGGACGAGGCAATTTGGCGGTTCACTGAAGTGCTGTCGGTACAGCCACGGTCCGCCGACACCTACGGCATTCGCGGTTTGGCCTACCTGGAACGAGGCCGGCCGGGCGACGAGAATCTGGCCATCGCCGACCTGACCCGGGCGTCGGAACTGGCTCCTCACCTGGCAACCCCGTACTTCAACCGGGTCGCGGCCTACATAGCGAGGGATCGGGCGGGCGACCTGAACCGGGCGTTGGATGACCTGGAGCGGGCTATCGACGCCGGCGTGGAGGGACCCGGCGTGTACGTGAACCGGGCGGCGGTTTACCTGGAGCGGCAACACGAGGGCGACCTCGACCTAGCTTTCGAGGACCTGGAAAACGCGATCGAGATTGACCCTGACCTGGCGGTGGCCTGGGTGAACCGGGGCAACGCCCGTTTGCAGAGAGACCATGACGGAGATTTTCAGCAGGCCATCGCCGACTTCACGAAAGCCATAGACCTCGCACCCAACAACGCGCTGGGGTACTACAACCGGGCGCTGGCGCATTCGGAAGCTGGGAACTGGGATCTCTCCAACTCTGACTTGCGGGCAGCCCATGAACGGGACCCGCGGAATCCGGAGATCAACAACGCGTTGTGTTGGCAACTGGGTGTACAACGGCGGCACGAGGAGGCGCTGCCCTTCTGCGACCTGGCGTTGCAGCGCGAACCGGACGGCCCGGGACGCGACAGCCGGGGCTTGGTGCACGCAGTGATGGGCTCGGCCGACGAAGCCGTCGCGGACTTCAGGGTCTTTCTGAGCTGGGTAGACGCCTCGGAGAAACCGACCTGCCGCCCTCATTACCGGCCCAGCCGTGAGTCGTGGATCGGCGCGCTGGAGTCGGGTGGCAACCCATTTGATGACGAGACCCTGCGAGAACTGCGGCTGCGGCCGGCGTCACAGTGGGACGATCCCTGCTGAGCGTACAACGCTCCGCCGCAGACGCGCCGCGTGGAGCGCCAATTCCCGTGCAGCGGTCCCGGAGCGTAAAGCGCCGAAGCGACAATTTTCCCATGCCGAGGGCGCGACGCCGGTGCGCCACGAGTTTGCCCGATCAAAGCGGCGTGCGACGACGAACCAATCGGCCAATGCCGCGAACCTGCCCGGGCGCTCTTTGAACCATGTCTGCGAAGCCGGGTTTAGTCCGCGATTTCCGCCTCGGGCATGCGGTATCCCACCCGGGGTTCCGTGAAAATATACGTCGGGTTGTCCGCGTCGTCTTGCAACTTGCGCCTTAGCCGGCGCATATGGGTGCGAACCACCTGGGGATCACCGGAGCTGGTCACGCGCCAAACGCGTCGCAACAACTGCTCGTGTGAGATCGTCCGACCGCCATTCAGCGACAGGACGCGCAGCATCTCGTACTCGATGGGCGTCAGATGGATGGGCTGACCCGCAACTTCCACCCGGCGCTGGGCGTAGTCGATGGTCAGGTCGCCCAGGGCGAATGGCGACGCCTCATCGCCGGAGTCGGCCGCAGCCGCCTTGCGAAGCGCGGCCCTGATCCGAGCCGTCAACTCAGTGGGCGAGAAAGGCTTGACCATGTAGTCGGCTGCGCCCAGGTCGAGAGCCCGCTCGATGTCCTGGTCCCTACCGTGGGCCGAAAGGCAGATCACCGGCACGTTTGCCATGTCGATGATGTCCTGCATCAACTGGAAACCGTCGACGCCCGGCAGCTCCAGATCCAAAAGGGCTAGGTCGGGTTTTTCCGACTCAACCTGGTGCAGCGCATCATCCGGGCCGGTGGCGAATACCGCGGTGTACCCGCCCTTGGCAAGGATATCGCGCACGTGCCTCACGGTCTGTGGATTGTCATCCATCACCAGGACACGTGCCGGCGCAGTCGGTCCGGCACGCGACCCGCCGGACTGGCGAAGGGAATTGGCAGTGTCCGCTGGCATGGCCTGGTCGGCGACCGGTATGGTGAAGATGAACCGGACGCCCCGGTCGGGACCTTCGCTCTCCGCCCATATCCTGCCGCCATGGGCTTCAACGATCCCCTTGCAGATGGACAGTCCCAAGCCGTACCCGGCGATGTCCCGTTCGACCATGCCACCATCGATACGCGAGTATTTCCGGAACAGATTGGGCAATTGGTCGGGCGGGAGGCTCAAACCTGGAGCCACCACCGAAAACGCGACGTGCAGACCGTCGAGCTCGGCACTCACGCTGATGGAGGATGACCTCTGCGAATGCCTGGATGAATTGGACAACAGGTTGCTGATCACCTGGATGATGCGTGCCCGGTCTGCCATCACGGTGGGCAGTTCTGCCGTCACATCCACCTGCAGGTCGTTCCGGCCCGCTCCCCTGACATACGCGGTTGCGGCCTGGTCCACCAGGGCCGCCACGTCCGAAGGTTCGGGGCTCACCGACAGCGTTCCGGCTTCGATATTGGCGGTGTCCAGGAGGTCGCTCACCATTCTGCGCATCCGGTCGGCCTGGTCGTTGATGATCGTGTGGAACTGGCGAGCCTCGGCGGGATGCAGGCCTGCCGTCTCGTCCAGGAGGGTTGCGGCAGAGCCCTTGATGGATGCCAGCGGGGTTCGCAGTTCATAGCTGACCAAGCCTAGGAATTCCGCCCGTAGCCTCTCCAGGTCCTCTATGGGCGTCATGTCCTGCAGCGTCACGACCACCGACTCCATCTCGCTGCCATCCTCCGAGTAAATGGACGTGGCGTTGACCAGCACCGTCACTGACCTGCCGTCGGGCGCCCTCAGCACGACCTCCTCGGCGCGCAGGGCGGTGTAGGTGCTCAGACGGTTGGCCAGCGGGAACTCTTCGAGCGAGACCTCTCGCCCATCAATCCGACGGATGCTCAATATGTCCATCATTTGCTCGACGGGTTGGTCGGGCGGCCGGATGCTCTCCACTATCCTCAGCGTCTCGCGGTTGTACGACACCGGCGCTCCGGATTTTGGGTCGAAGACCACCACTCCGACCGGGCAGGTGTCTATCAGGGCTTCCAGATCGGATCTGGCCCGGCGCTCATCCCGGTATCTTCTGGCGTTGGCGATGACCAGCGCCGCCTGGGACGCAAACATCACGAGGGTGTCTTCGTCCTCGCGGGTGAACTCGCCGCCCGTTTCCCCTTTCGCCACGCATATGAAACCCAACCGCACGCCTTTATTGCGGATGGGAGCAACCAGCAGGGAGGTGATGGCCACGAGCGGATCCCACTCCGCCATGCCCAGCGACCTCAAGTACGAGGCCGGGCCGTTGATCCGCAATGGCTCCGGCACATTGTTCAGGTGGTGGAAGAATTCGGCGCTGCCCGGCAGGGCTGCCATATGGCGATGTTCTTCCGGCGTCAGGCCGGAGCTGACGAACTCCTCCAACCGGTTGTCCTGATCGAGAACCGTTGCTGCGGCGTACTTTGCGTCCGTCAGGACGCAGGCGCTGTTGGTGACCTCCTGGAGCACGCTGTGATAGTCCAGGTCCTCGTTGATGCGCAGACTAGCCTCGCTCAGCTTGGTGAGGCGATCCTGCAGCGCCCGCATCCCGGGCGTAGACCGCTCATCTGTTGTCGCCACCTTTACCTCCGGTCGCTGCGCGTTGCACGCGATCGCACAGACATTCGCGACCCAATGGACCGCTATCGGCAAACTGTCATACAAGAGTCACAACTATAACCCAAAGCGTTATGGAAACGTCAGATACAGGACCGTACCATTTGATTAATCAAACGCTCAACCGTAACGAACACATCGATAGTTCGCGATGATACCGGAGCCCAATCACGACCGGGAGGTTGAGCCACAGGAGAAGGAACGATGAAGATTGCATTGATAGCCATGAGCGGCGTGCGCGCCTACAACGAGGAACTGACGGCCCTGGGCATGACCATGCCCGGCTTCATGGAGCGCGGGGAGGTGATCGCTTCCCTGCCCAGCCTGTCACTGCTCACCGTGGCGGGGATGACGCCGAAACGCTTCGAGGTCGAGTACCACCAGGTGCCAGACATCAAGAAGCTGGACCGGCTGCCCGACTGCGACCTGGCCGCCATCTCGACGTTCACCGCCCAGGTCAAGGATGCCTACACCCTGGCCAGCCGGTACCGCCAGGCGGGCGTCAAAACGGTCATCGGAGGTCATCACGCCACCGCAATGCCGCATGAGGCGATCCGCCACTGCGACGCGGTGGTAGTCGGCGAGGCCGAATTGACCTGGCCGCGCGTACTAGAGGATTTTCAGAACGGATGCCTGGGCGGCATCTACCGCGCAGACGGACAGGAATTCGATCTGGCGGACTCCCCTCTGCCCCGGTTCGACCTGCTGAACCCCGACGAATACAACCGGATCACGGTGCAGACCCAACGGGGCTGCCCGTGGCGGTGCAACTTCTGCGCCAGTTCCATCATGATGACCAAGCGCTACAAGCTAAAGCCAGTGGAAAACGTGATGCGCGAGATACGCGCGATCAAGGAAATCTGGCCGCGGCCGTTCATCGAATTCGCCGACGACAACTCCTTCGTCAACCGCGCGCACTCGAAAAAGTTGCTGCGAGCCCTGGCGGACGAAGATGTCAAGTGGTTCACCGAGACCGACGTCGCTGTTGCCGATGACCCCGAACTCCTCGACCTGATGCGCCAATCGGGTTGCGCCGAAGTGCTAATCGGCTTCGAGAGCCCCACCGCGGGAAGCCTGGACGGCGTCGAGCTGAACAACAACTGGAAGCGCAAGCGTCTTGACGACTACCGGGAAGCCATTCAGCGCATCCAGTCTCACGGGATCGCGGTCAACGGTTGTTTCTTACTGGGGATGGACGGCGATACGGAGGAGTGCTTCCCGGCAGTGCGCGACTTTGTCGAGGACAGCGGCCTGTGCGAGGTCCAGATTACCGTGATGACGCCGTTCCCCGGTACCCCGCTGTACTCGCGACTCCTGGGGGATGGCAGGTTGCTGGACGACACCGCCTGGGAGAAATGCACGCTGTTCGACGTCAACTTCCAGCCTCAGCACATGTCGATTGAGGCTCTGCAGCGCGGGCTGGTCGGATTGGCGACAGAACTGTACACCCCCGAGGCCAAAGCAAATCGCAGGAACGCCTTCCGCGGGCACATCAGGGGGGCGCGAGGGACTTGGTCCAAGGAGGCCACAGCATGCCTGGCAGAGGTGGCCTGAAGAACATGGGAACCTCGATTTTGATGAACAACCTGGCTTTCGGACGCGCCTCTGCGTCGGTCGAGATGGCGCGCGACGCTCGCTTCAACATGCGCGTCATCAGGCTGGCGGCCACCAGCGTGGTTGCCCTCGGATTGATCTGGGGCTTCCAGTTCGCAACGTTGCACACGCCGCAGTTCGTAGGGGTCTCCCTGGCGGCCGGCTGGGTGTTGATGCCGGTTCTGCTGGTCGCGAGCCTGCGCTGGCCGCTGGTGCGCTACGGTCTGGCGCTCCCTTCGACGTTGGTTAGCGTTGGCCTCATCGTCATTTGCCTGACGGCCCTGCCTGCAGACTGGGGAGCCGTGAGGGTCGGTTGGTTGATGACCACAGCGGGGGTGTTCATGGGCGGCGTCCTGGGACTCTGGTTCTGGTTCCGCATGGCGCCGGTACCCCGTTTCCTCGACGATCCCTTTGGGACAGGTCGGTGGGTCCTGGTCGCGATCCACATCATGCTCATCGTAGTGGGCCTGGCGCTGATCGGTGCTGGTTCATTGGCCCAATCGTAAGCCAATCAACCATCCGCGAAGTCAACGGGGATCGGTGGGTGATTTGGCGGCATGGTGGTTCCAGGATGCACCGGAAATCAGAACGATCAGCAGATTGCAGTTGGTCAATTCCAGGTTTCTGGTTCCCGCGAGGCAACAAACTCCGATGGACTCATCCGGCGACCGGGTAGAAGCGGTCGGCCATAGTCTCCACCGCGCAAAAAGGTGGGTGGGCCCGGGCCTGCCCACCCCAGACGGTAAGTCAGTGCCGACGTTGCAGGAAAACGTTCCACGTGTTGGTGCGGTTTACGGCATGCCCGCCGGGGATCCTCCATCGTGGCGCCTGTGCCGCGCTCAGGACAGGCGATTGTCAGTCCAATACCCCGACGGGCTCACGTGGGCTGGTCACCAACGCGCATGGAGCGCCGCCGAACGGAGAAATCATGCCGCCGCCGGCGTCATTCATCCCCAGCGGCAAACGGTCAGGTGCGGCTCGCTGGCAAAACCCGTCAACCAAGCGTTAAGCGGAACCCCCACGGCGTATTCTCAGCGCCGTGTGGCGGCATCCCGTTGCTTCACCTTGCCGATTAAAGAGTCCGTCTCGCCGGCTGTTGCCGTGAAGCGCGATCGTGCCGCCGAATGCGACCGGGCCGGATGGTTGTTCATTCGGCTCACACTCCGGCAGATGACCGCGAGGCCCCAAAAACATTGTGCCACGCCCGAGGTCCTCGGTTGGGCCGCGTCCATTTTGCCAGTCGATATCAGGCTCGGGCCAACCGTACTGGACGCAGTTCGAGCCTGTGATGCAGGCGGCATCACCGACCGGCACGTTTCACACTCGCAGCGGTAGTATTGCCTCCTTGGCCTGGGCCTTGATGATCGGTCCGGGATCAATGCCAGGGTACTGGTCAATGCACGGGACGAACAGTACCCGGAGCGAGTACACCGCTGAGGAAATCATTAACGTTGATGGGGTTAATCTCACCACCGGACGGGTCGTAACCCCAGCAATCGTTGTACCTGTCCGCCGCACAGTGATGAGGAACTCCCATGGTGGCACAATACCGAACGAACTGTGTCAGAAAAGGACGCCATGTCATCAATTGCCCCTAGCAGAACCAACGGCAAAGCGGCCAATAGTGGCAGAGTTCGCACAGAACTCTGCCACTACAATTTCGCCGTCCTGCTCATGCGTGCCCCCACGCGAATGCCACCCGATTTCCGGTAGTATCCCGCTTGAGGCGATCACTACCTGCTCGCAACGTTTTGACTGACGCAATGCGCTGAGGACAATCCGGCAAATCTGGTTGCTGCGGGACACCAGACCAACAGCACCAGTGCGCTAATACGTCGCACGTTATCAAAATCGCTGAACCCTAATCTATTCAATTGCGGCCGGCCACGGGAAAACGCCTGCCGCGTTCCACCCGGGAACGCGGTCGTTCCGCTCTGAAAATAGCGCTTGGAGCAACGACAACAACTGCTACCATCGCCGAAAGGATTTCCTTGCGTCCCAGGACTGACGCCGGCGAAATCGGCAATGGTCGCGTACATGGCTCAGGCCCCCTCCGGCTCTCGAACAACTCTGCGCGTCACCTATGGACCCCCTACCACGCGGTGCATGTCATGAAATCGCTGCTGAACGCCGTGTCGCTCGGGCTGGTAGTTATCGCGCTGTCGGCCTGCGGTGGTATGCCAGGGCCTGCGCCATGGTCGGACTCGGCATCCAATAGACTGAATTTGGGTTCCGGCGTGGTGGCCACTTTCGTGGAAGGATTGTCACCGGAGATGCCTGGAAGGGTCGCCTACATCACTCACGTCGCGTCAGGCTCTCAGGCCATCCTGGACAGCGAAGGCAGGGTCGTGCAGCGGCACGACGGGCGGGCAGACGGCGCAGGCCGCTTGGATGCAGTTCTCAGTGACGGGGCCACAGTGGCTCTCGTCATGCAGCGCCTGACGAACGGTGGGGATCTGAACCCCCGGCCGCACACCATCCTCTGGGTTCCGTTGATGCAGTTCGGCGGCATTCAATACGTGAGGAAATGGAACTCCACCGGAGAAGGAAATCTCAGGGATGACCGCGACCTGGCAGTCGAGGACCTGGGGCCAGAGCTGTACCGGGTCGCATACCGCGGCAGTGGCTATGCAGGTCCGTACTACCGCTACCAGGATGGCGACTCCACCCACCTGAATCCGGGAACTCGGGTCTTTGAGGTAAAGGGTTACTCGCCGCAGTTCCGGCTGGGGACGTTGGAGGAAGGCAGGGCGATCCTGTATGAAGCCGACACGAACCCATCCGCCAAAACCGGCGAGGATTTGCTGGACATACGGGGCAAGGTCACGGCCATAGACGTCCTCAATGACGATAACGAAATGACCGTCCTGGGCACGATGGATGACGGGCACGCCATTGAGCGGTTCGTAGAAATGGCGCTCGAAGCGCCGGTGGACCAGCAGAACCGTGGCCATGACGGGCCACGTTACTTCCTCGGCATCCGGCTTGTTGACGGTACGTCGGTCGTGCGGGCGTTTTGGCTCGAGACCGGAGATCTTTCTCGGGGCATCATGACGGACCCGGTCGTAACGCTGTCAGTGTGGAGGAAAATACCGGATGAGCATCGCCCGGTTGGAATGGACGGAGGCCCCAGAATCTCCGAACGACTGGCCGGTCGGCTAGGGCTGGCGCATCTGAGCTTCAACTACCCCGGGCTCAATGTAACCGGAAAACCTCACTCGCCAACTGCCCGCTTGATGCGCCGGAGCGAGTTTGATGCGATGCAAGGGGGATCATCGTCCCCGACAATCCCGGACACATTGGTCTGGGTGGTGGAAGCCCGGGGTTCATGGCGCACCGCCGGCATCACACCGGAGGAGGCCCGACGGGACTTTTCGGTGGGTGTGGTAGCGTTTGACGCCGATACGGGGTCCAGGTATGGAACCATCCATCGGAATGAGCCACCGCTTGAACACAGTGACAACCGCGCCGATGCTTACGAATCCAAAGACGGGGACTCGGAACTGCGGGCTGCGGTTGAGGGCGAAGACGTTGCGGGTGGAGACATCGGGCAGCAGGACAGACCAACCCTCAAGAATGCCCTGGAACCCAAAGACGGAGACACGATGGTGGCGGCAACCGTGCAGGGCAAAGGTGTGACCCGTGGTGACATCCGACAGTATGCTGAATTCTGGATGATTACGGACGAGTCCATGGCCAGGGACGCGGCGGTGGAAAAGTCCATCGTGGCCGTCATCGACAAATTCACCCAACAGGCGGAGGTCGAACGCCGCAATCTCAGCCCCACCCGCGAGGAGGCCGAAGAATACATGAGCATCCATCGAGGCAATTGCATGGGTGAGCATGGCGGGGAATGTCGTGAGGCTATCGCGCTTCTTGGGTTCGACCCCTATAGCGATGCCTACTGGGAGAACATCGCGCTCCCCGAATATGGGAAGGCATTGGGCGAAATCAAACTCTTCCAGGCCATAATCAAGGAGAGGGGCTTGGAGAGCGCCAGCAATGATGAGCTCATCGCCCTGCAACACGCTCTGCCGGGCGAATGGCGCGAAAATGCCGTGGTCGTCTGGCACGATGAAGACCTGGAGCGGGTGTACCAAAGTGCGTTGCAGTCGAAGTAGGAGACCATGGATGACCAGCCGGTGGCCGAAGGACTGGCTGGCTTACTTGCCGAGTTCCGAATACTGGACGCGGCGCCGACCGGTGTCGTGGCGCGGGGGAGCCACTCCCGCTGGATTGGCAGCGGTGACTGGGTCATTTTGTTGGCGGTGAAAGATGGCGATACGCTACCGGTTCCGGACGGGGAAGCATCCGGGCGCGGCTCACGGTCAACCGGCGCATCGGGGAGGTCGTCCATCCGACACCCGGCGTGCGCATCGGGCTGTGGGAACCCGAAATCCATGGGAAGACGGACGAGTATAGAGAATGCGCGGAACGCCACTGCGGGTGACCCAAATCTTCGGTCCAACTGGTCGTTGCCGCGTCGGGAGGTTTGAACCTCTTGCGGACAACCGGATTGATGGCGGTGCTGTCGATCACCGTTGCGCTGATGTTTGGCATCGCCTGCGACGGCCCTGATCAGCCCGAGCGACCCCAGAGTAACGTCAGCAGCGCCGCACCGGCGTTCAGCCCCACGCCTCCTGGCGCTGCAACCGCAGCGCCCAGTTCCACCACCACTCTTGCTGGAACTTCCGTTCCAGCGCTCAGCCCCACAACAACTTCGGCGGCCACCGCGGTTCCCGAGTCCAGTCCGACCACATCGTCAATCGACGGCGCCACCTGGATTCTGGTGTCGATTTACGGGCAGCCTCCAATTGCCGGCACGTATGCAACGCTAACGGTCAACGGTCCGCAGTTCAACGGGTTTGACGGCTGCAATTTCATCGGCGGCCGGCATGAATCCGGCAAACCGATAATCAATGCAGACGGAGAAATCTCGGCGCCGCCCATTGCCGGAACCGCCATGGGCTGCATGAGCCCTCCCGGCATCCTCGACCAGGCGGACCGGTACCTGGACGCCATGCTACAGCCGGCCAGAGCACGCCTCGTGGATGACCGTCTGCATATAGTCGACCGCTCGGGAGAGGTCGCGCTGGCTTTCGTCAGGCAACCGCCATTGGCCGGGCGACCTGTGGAGTTGGTGGGCACCAGTTGGCGCCTCGTGGACGATGACGGGACCTACGGTGAAGGGGATACGACCCTTTTGTTTTTGCACTCCCGGGCGGCTACCGGCACCACTGCCTGCCGGGATTTTACTCTGGGCTACACGGCGTCCGACGGGCGCATCCGGATACCAAGCAAGGGGATGTCCGGTTCCATCGAGGCGTGCTCCAGGGACGCCGTGAAACGGGAGCACCGGTTCGTCGAGGACTTCGGCTGGGCGAACGAATACTCGGTTCATCAGGTTGAGGGGTCCAAACGATTGATGGTGCGTACCAGCAAAGGCAAGACGCTGAAGTTCGAACCGTTGCCGCAACCGGCAGGCGCCATATTCGATGTGCGGTGGCACCTGACCCGGTTCCTCGAGACCCGTTCGAACAGTTCGGGCATGACCCGGCCCAGGGATACTGAGGTGATACCCGGAGTGAACGTAACCGCCGCATTCTCCAAGGAGACCGTTGAAGGGTCGCTTGGGTGTCAATCGTACACGTATCGCGCGGTTGGCGGGCAAGGGCCGATATTGATCGGCGCGGGCGGGACGATTTTCAACGACGACGCAGCCGTGAGTACGAAGAATTCGTGCGGCGACCAGCGCACCGTGTCGCCTCAACAGCGCCAGTATCTGGACTTCCTGGCGGCCGCGGAGCGGTATCACGTCTTTGGCGACCGATTGGTGATTCTCACCTGCGCCGGGGACGGGCTCGTGTTTCATGCAGAGGTGGGAAATTAGTCCCTGCGGAATTTCCCCCGCAGTTGCACATGATGCCGGCAGCGGTGCCGATGAGCCAGGGCCGGGGCACCCGGCGAATGAATCATCTTGAGATTTGTGATTGTAGTTGGGCTGCTGACGCCAATGAGATGCTAACCATCGCGCGTGAAAATCATGCGATGGTCCTCACCCTGACGGAGTCGTTACCGCCGCGCTAGGGCTGGCCAAACTACTGAGCCCACGCTTCAGCGAAGCCCGGTTTGTAGGTCAATCCGGGCTTCGCCCCAGTTTCGCCGCGACCGCCCAACGAGCCATCTGCCGGACGTTCCCAAATCCCAAGCGGAGCTGAGCAAGTACGCATCGCACCAGGGCCCTTCAGCGGCCCTCGTCGTTCTTGACGGGCCGGGCGTTTAGTCTCGCAACTTATCTTGCCCTCAGCCCAAACACACACAGTCAGCCACCAACGACCCGGGCGGCCGGTTTCATGACCGACTCCGGATGCCCAGGGCTCGGCCGGAAAGGCTTTCCGGTGGATCGGTAACGCTGCGCCTCTCGGGCATGCTCCAGAGCCGCAAGCCTGCAACCACCATCAAGATGGGCAGCGCCGCACCCAACACGTGCCAGAATTGATGGTCTGACGCGTTGGCCGGAGTCAGCTCCAGGAACCAGTTCCAGAAAAAGATGATGGACGCGGCCACCGTGCCGTAGAAGACCACGTTGGCCTCCAGGTACCGTTTTATCTCCGCAGTCCCGTCGGATTCCATCCGCCGCTTCCCGGCGTAACTCGCTCCCAACGTGACCAGCAGCGCAGCAGCGATGAACCAGTTCATGTATTGCCACAACGTGAACGGCGCGTCGCCCGCGTGATAGAACGGAGTGATGATGAAATGGACGGCAACGGCAACGCCGACCAGAACGACGTAAGCCGCCGCAGCGCGAAGGAAATAAGACATGACGCTCCTCCTATTCCCGTGAACGTCTAAGTAGTTATTGAGTTCGCGCGGCATCACCATCGAATGACACCCACTGACCCGGCGACGCCACACGAACCATTCACCTCATCCACGTTATGCCGTGGATGGCATCGAACCCACCGACCGGTCGGGCGAGCCCATGCCCACGTCTTATTTGACGTATTAGATACAGGGTAGCCCACCGATGTGAGAAGAGCGTGAAATATCAGGCCATTTCTGTGCGGATACTGTGCAGATCCATCCTTGCTCCAACGAACTGCCCTGCAGTTTCGCGGTGTCCAACGCAGGTTGGCGTCAGAGACGATGCCGTGCACTCCACGGCCGCCGGCGAAACCCGCGTACTAAACCTCCACCCGGCGTAAACCGGCGACGAAGACATCGGCTGACTCTTCCAGGGGGTGTCGTCAATCCAGCTTACTCCAGATCATCACTGCCCGGAGTTGGCAGGCAGCCGGGTATGACGCTGTCCTTTTGGCCTAACGGGTCGCTATCACGCGCCACTGCTTAGACTCCAAGAAACCGTTCTCCACCGAGTGCCTCAATTGGTACAGCGCCCGGTCATACTTCCGCTTTTCCTTCCCGTTGCTTACGGGCGGTAGCACCGGCTTCATTCCCAACTTCGTGGTGGCGGCGATGATTTCATTGGTGTCGTAGGATTTGTCCGCCAGCAGGCACTGGTCCTTTATCCCTTGGATCAGAGGCAATGCCTGGGAGGCGTCGGCAACCGTGCCCTCGGTAACGGCTAGCCTTACCGGCATCCCGTGGGAGTCCACTGCCAGGTGCAGCTTGCTGTTCAGCCCCGTTTGGTGCGGGCAACGGACTGATTTCCGCCCCGAGCCCCAGCGCTATGGGGATGGGCCTTGATCTAGCTCGAATCAATCATCAGCCACTCAAATCAGGGTGATCCATCACCGCCTCCAGCATCCTGGCCCACTCGCCTCTGTCGCTGGCGCGACAGAGGCGGCGGTGAGTGGTCTTCCAGTCTCCGTAATCCGGGCACAGATCGCGCCAAGGAGCGCAGGTGCGCAGAATCCTGCAGACGGCGTCGATAAAGCGGCGGGTGTCGTGGGCCGGTCGGCCTCTCTTGCCCTCTCCGTTGACCAGATGGGGCCGCAACCCCTCCCAAACTTCATCGGTCATATCGTGGCGCCGGTGCGCTGCCGTCATGCCACCACCTTCCACGCTCTCTTTTCAGTAATTTGCCACCCAATTGTTGATTTGACGACACTCGTAAAGCCCCTGCGTTTGGGGCGTGGGTCATGCGGTTCTGCTCAAATCGATAGTGGTATGCAAACGCACAAAAGAAAAATCCCTACTCAAAGTAGGGATGAAGTGGCGTCCCAGGCAGGATTCGAACCCGCGGCCAGCTGCTTAGAAGGCAGCCGCTCTATCCACTGAGCTACTGGGACGCGTTGCAACTAGGATAGTAAGAGCGGCGGCGGACTGTCAACGTGTATTTGTACCTGCCCGGGTACGGCCCATCAACGAGGAAACCACTCACCGCCTCCAAGACTACGAGATGCCATGCGTGGCCGGAACGTACAATATCCAACATCCGATGTCCGTCCGATGGAGGCGGCATCAGTCGCCTCTAACCGGGCAAATCTCCAGGGCTGCGCTCGCCACGACCGGGAGCGCGCAGCCGGAATTGTAGTAAACTGAGCGGGAAAATCTAAGTCCGCAATGCTGATTGATTGGATATGGTGCCGGAAGCGGACCCATTTTCAACACCGGGAAACGATGCATGACTACCCTACGCGCCAACCCGATTAGAGTCCTCGTTGCCAAACCCGGATTGGATGGACACGACCGCGGAGCGAAGGTAATCGCTCGCGCGTTGCGGGATGCCGGGATGGAGGTCATCTACACGGGCATTCGTCAAACGCCGCGGATGGTCGTGCAGGCGGCCGCACAGGAGGACGTTTCGGTCCTGGGGTTGAGCATCCTTTCGGGAGCGCACATGGAATTGCTGCCGGAGATCATGCGCTTGTTGGGCGAACAGGGCATGGCCGACGTGATGGTGGTCCTGGGCGGAATCGTTCCCGAAGAAGATCGTGAAGCGTTGTCGGCAATGGGCGTATCTGCGGTTTTCGGGCCGGGCACTTCGACAAACGACATCATCAATTACATCAATGCCCACTCGTCCGATTGACGCACCGAGCGAAATTTTTGCATTCATCCGCATCTGAGCGAAATGAAGCTCACCGCTTTGAAAATTCATAAAATTGACAAAGCTGGTGCACAAATCTATTGTCGGGCCAGTTGACGCAACCTATAATCTGGCGTCAATTCGCGAACCGATTGCGCATTCACATACTGCCAGCCATGAAATACAACGTCTCGCAATTGCTGAAAGAAGCAATCGGTTCACATCGCACTTTCGAAATTGAGGAGGATATCAGCGACGCCGACCATCCCATGGAGCACGTGCAGGGCTGCGTAGATATGGTCCGGACGCACCAGGGAATCTGGGTACAGGCTCAGTTGACCGTTCGTGTGCCGCAACAATGTTCACGATGCCTGGACGGGTTTTCGCGTACGCTGCCAATTGAACTGGACGAAGAGTACTTCCCAGAGATCGACGTCAATACGGGAGCCAGGGTCATACTTCCCGACGATTGGGAGGTTTTGTTCATCGGCTGGGACCACAACCTGGATCTGGCGGAAGCCACCCGCCAAGCCACGCTGGCCACTCTGCCGCTGAAATCGCTCTGCAAGCCCGAGTGTGTCGGCATCTGCGACCGTTGCGGTCGCGACCGCAACCAGGGATCGTGCGACTGTTATAATCGTGACATCGACCCCAGGTGGGCAGCGTTGCGATCTCTAATGGACAAGCAACAAACCTGAACTTCACATCCGAAGCGCGTATTGGTGCCAGCAAGCCACCTTCCACGCGACTTCGGCGTCAAAAATGGATATGAAAAATGGGAGCACTACCGAACAAGAAACTGACGAGAGCACGCAAAGGACGACGACTATCCTCACCGGCATACCGCCTGAGGACCATGCATCCGGCGCGCTGCACGAGGTGCGGGGCTGCCAAACGCCCGCATGCGGCCTGCCCCAGTTGTGGATTTTATAGAGGGCGGCAAGTTGGAGGCTGAACAAAGGCAAAACCTGCGATAATTACGAGATAACTGGGCCGCGATTTTGCATCGCTAATTTGGAGAGCGGTCATCATGGCAGACATCGCCCGAACTCCGGTGTACTCATACATCTTTCCCGGTCAGGGCACACAAAAAGTAGGCATGGGGCGTTCGTTGTACGAACTCTCACCTGCCGCACGCGAAGTTTTCAGCGAGGCTGATGACAGCCTCGGCATACACCTTTCAAATCTGATGTTTGAAGGTCCCGCAGAAGACCTGCAAGACACCGCCCACGCGCAGCCGGCCATAATGACCGTGTGCATCGCCATCTGGCGGGCGTGGCAAGAGTACCTGGGCCCGCATGCCCCGGATCCTGCCGCAGTCGCCGGCCACAGCCTCGGCGAGTACACTTCAATGGTAGTTGGTGGCGTCATGGATTTCCGTGACGGCATCCGCCTGGTACGGGAGCGCGGACGACTGATGCATGAGGCGTCCGAATCCCACCCAGGATCGATGGCCGCGATCATCGGTCTTGATGAGTATGACGTCGCGCAGGTAGCCCTGGATGCTGGCGTCGAAATGGCCAATATCAACTCCGACGATCAGATAGTGGTGAGCGGCGACAAGATGGCCCTCGCGAGGGCCATGGATCTGGCATCAGCCCGTGGAGCCAAAAAGGTCGTTCCCCTGGCGGTCAGCGGCGCCTTCCATTCGCGCCTGATGGCGGAAGCTCAGGAAGGGCTTACTGACGCCATCGACCACGTTCGGTTGAACGATCCGCAGTTCCCAGTGATCGCGAATTCCACGGGAACGGCGATTATCAATTCGGAGCAGGCCCGCCATGAGTTGTTGACCGGCCTTTGCCACTGCGTCATGTGGAAGCACTCGGTGCGTTTCATGGTGGACGCCGGTGTCAACCGGTTCGTCGAGTTCGGGCCAGCCCGGGTATTGTCCAGCCTCGTCCGTCGCATCGACCCGGACGTCGAAGCATTGACGCTATCGGACCCCGACTCGATCCGCAAAACGGGCTCGGACGCGCCCTAACTTCCCAATACCTTACGTGTTGCCGGAGACAGCCGTAACGCCTTTCGTTACGGCTGTGAAAGGTTATGACCGATAGTCCTTTCACTCCAGGCGTCCGACAGGGTCCAGTCGGCAGGCAGGCTCGGGTGTTAGCGCTGCTGTCTCTCTACTCGGGCGACGTTCGACCTGACTCTGCGTCCGGTACTATCGAATGGTTGTGCGCTCAGAACCCGGCCACTATCAGCACTCGAAAGGCCGCGGAATCCATGGTCGCTGGTATCATTGGTGAAGGTCCGAGCGTCGATGAAATCATCGGCCGTTATGCCCCGGCTCTACCGGTTCATTTATTGTCCATCGTTGACCGCAACATATTGCGTGTGGCAATCTATGAACTGTTCAATCGCGATCACATTCCGAGGAACGTTGTCATCAATGAAGCTGTCGAACTTGCATCCATGTTTGGCAGCGAAAGCAGCGCTCGTTTCGTCAACGGCGTTTTGGGCTCGGTTGCCCATGATTTGCAGACGCCCGTTGACAGTGCGGTAAATTAGTTTAGACTCCGCACGCCTCAGACCCAATTGCGTGGCTGTACCCACGACTATTTTCACGGAGATGAACCTGTGAGTACCGTGCTCGAACGGATTACCGATATTGTAGTTGACAAGCTCGGCGTAGATGCCGGCGATGTCAATGAAGGCTCGTCCTTCCAGGACGACCTGGGAGCTGATTCCCTGGATCTGGTCGAACTGATCATGGCTTTTGAGGAGGAATTCAGTTCCAGCGAAAACACCATCGAGATCCCTGATGAAGACGCCGGCGAGATCCATACCATCGCCGACGCGGTGAATTACCTGAAAGACAAGGGCGTGACGGACGAATAGGCCGACGCCTTGCCGGACGGAACAACGTTGGACATGGGTAATTTGAGCAATGGACACGCTCGCCGAGGTAGCTCGTGTCGTCAACGCGTGTACGGACTGCCAACTGCATGTCGGCAGAACCAACGCTGTGCCAGGGGAAGGTCCTGATGGAGCGGAGTTGCTCTTCATCGGCGAGGGTCCGGGATTCCATGAGGATCGGCAAGGCCGCCCGTTCGTGGGCCCAGCGGGCAATCTCCTCGAGGACTTGCTCCAATCAATCGGCATGACGCGAGACCAGGTGTATATAGCCAACATGGTCAAATGTCGGCCGCCGGACAACCGCGATCCCGTTCCGAACGAAATCGCCGCCTGCAGCAAATATCTTGACCGACAGATAGAATTGCTAGACCCGTTACTGATAGTCACGCTGGGCCGATTTTCCACAGCCCGATTCATCCCCGGGCAAAGCATCAGCAAGGTGAGAGGGCGTTTGCGGCGAATCGACGGGCGTCACATCTTTCCAATCATGCACCCGGCCGCCGGGCTGCGCCGCCAGGAAATGAGGGCCGCCATCGAAGAGGATTTTGCTAAGATTCCGGGCCTGATGGACGTACTGCGCATCCAGTCAGAACCGGCATCCGAAAATGCTCAAATCCGAGAGGCCGCCGCCTCCTTCCAGCCCGCGCCATCTGACCAGACAAGGTCCCTTTGGGATGTGCTCGCTCCATCGGAGCAGGAGGATGCCGCGCCGCTGCCTGAACCTCCGACCATCGACGAGACTGAAAGACCGAACGATCCACCGCCGGGGCAGCAACGGCTGTTCTGATCCGGACCCACGTGACCGAGTTGCCTGTATCCCCCCCGCTCCCTGACCAGCCGCTGCGCATCCTGCCCCTGGGCGGGTTGGGCGAGATCGGTAAAAACATGATGGTGTTGGAATGTGGGGATGACATCATCATCGTTGATTGCGGGATTCAATTTCCGACCGAGGATATGCCCGGCGTCGATCTGATCATCCCGGATATCTCATACCTGGTGGCACAGTCGCACCGGGTACGCGGCATTCTGATCACCCATGGGCACGAGGACCACATTGGAGCCCTGCCGCACGTTTTGCCGGACCTTGATGTTCCGGTGTACGCGCCCCGGCTGGCGCACGGGCTGATCACGGTCAAGCTGAACGAGAGACGCAGGACGCGCGACGCCGTGGTGCATGCCGTGGACCCGGAGCAACCGGTCGATTTCGGTGACAATTTCCGCGCCACCTGGTTTCGAGTGTGCCACAGCATCCCGGACGCCATGGGGATTTACATCGAGACCCCGTGGGGAAGCGTGATACACACGGGCGATTTCAAGATTGACCACACGCCGGTGGACGGCCACACCATCGATCTGCCCGCCCTGGCCGAGCGTGGCCAAAACGGCGTGCTCCTGTTGTTCTCCGACTCGACGTACGCGGAGTTGCCCGGATATACGCCGTCCGAGCAAATCATGAGTGACGCTCTGGACCGGGCAGTAGGCGACGCGCCGGGCCGTGTGATAATCGCGACGTTCGCGTCGCTGATCAGCCGGATACAGCAGGTCATCACCGCTGCAGAGAACCACGATCGCCATGTGGCCTTCGTGGGCAGGAGCATGGTTTCCAACGTGCAAATGGCCACGGAAATGGGTTACCTGGATGCGCTGCCGGGCACCATCATTCCGGTCCGTGACGTGGCCGGATTGCCGCCGGAGAGCGTCGTTCTGATGACCACGGGAAGCCAGGGCGAGCCCACATCGGCGCTGGTGCGCATCGCCAACGGGGACAGCCGGGACGTCGAGCTGATGGAGGGCGACACCGTGGTGATCTCGGCCACGCCCATTCCAGGCAACGAACGGGCGGTGAGCCAGACCATCGACAACCTACTGCGGCAGGGAGCGCGCGTGCTCTACGACCGCATCGCGCCGGTGCACGTTCACGGGCATGCCAGCCAGGAGGAGCTGAAGCTCATGCTCAACCTGACCCGGCCGCGCTACTTCGTACCGGTGCACGGAGAATATCGACACCTGCGAGCGCACGCGCAGTTGGCATGGGAGTTGGGAGTAGCGCCCGACGGCATATTCGTGCTGGAGGACGGCGAAATCCTAGAGATCGACGATACCGGGGCCCAGATCACCGGTTCAATACCCGCGGGACCCATCTACCTGGACGGTCTCACGGTGATGGATACGGACAGCGTGGTGCTGCGGGAGCGGCGTTCCCTGGCTCGAGACGGCGTGGTGGTGGTCTGCGCGGGGCTCGATCCGGATGGCGAGCTGAGTGGTCCCATCCAGGTGGCGGGAAGCGGCTTCCTGGATCCGGCAGACGCCAAGGATGTCTTCAAGCGCCTGGCGGAAGCCGTGGAGATGGGAGTATCCGGCGATCTTCCGGCCGGCGACCCGGACAAAGCTCGCGCAAATATTAGAAAAGTTGCCAGACAGTTCCTACGCAACGACCTGAACAAACGGCCTATGATAATCCCGGTAATCCTGGATACTTGACGGGCCGCCGGCAAGTCGATACAACGTTACAAATGTTCCGCCGCGCCTGCCAGGGGCGGCGTTCTTGTTTGTCGGTGAGCGGTGGACCCTGTGCCAGTTTAGGAGTCGAGCAAATGTCGACGGCCACCGCTGCCTACACCGGCGGCTTCAATTGGTTCAAGACAGGTATAACCGTGGGCCTCCTCCTGGTGGGGAGCATGCTGTTTGCACTGGTTTACCTGTTGATACCCGAGTTCCACGAATGGTTGATGGCGTCGTTGGGGGTTGGTTGGGCAGTGGCGGCGGGATTCGGGTTGGCGGTATTGCTTGCCATGATTTACCGCCCCACCGCGTTGGTACGCGGATGGCGATGGTGGTCCGCGCTGGCGATAGTCGGTGCGATTGCCGTGGGAGGCCTGACTCTCTGGCAAGGAGAGAGCGGAGCGTCCTACGCCTACGGAATGGCGGGACGATGGGGGTACGCCGTTACGGGCGGTCGCCTCTGGTTGTGGACGATCCATTTGCTCGCCGGGCTGGTACTGATCAGCCTGTTGCTCATTCCAAAGGCGGCGAAAGGGTACTGGACTGCCGGCCGGCTCCTGGGGATGGTTGCGTGGACCGGGCTGGTTTTCGCGGCCATCGGCGCCAAATACACTGCAATCGGGCTCGCGATGGCGTCGGTGGCGGTCGCCAGGGGGACGCGGCGGTTGGTGGGAATGCGCCCCGTGAAAGCGCCGGCGACCCCGAAACCGGTGTTCCAGCCGGCGGCGGCCAGGGAACCGAACGAACCCGAGCCGCCGGAGCCGTCGGCAGCTCCGCAGAAGGTGAGCATGTCCCGGTCCGGCGGATGGCAGCTGCCGCCGGTGGAGACGCTGGCGCCGCCCGAACCGAATCAGATCAACCAGGCCGCCATAGCGGACATGACCGAAGAGATCAAGGACGCATTGGCGGAACACGGGGTGTACGTAGATGTGGAGGACGTGAAGGCTGGCCCACGCGTGATCAAATTCGGGCTGGTTCCGGGATACATGCCGGTGAAGGCCACCAAGGATGGTGACACGTCCAAGCAGCGGCCCAGTCGTGTTCGCGTCGGCGATATCGCCAAGCGGCAGAAGGACCTGGCACTGGCGCTGAAGAGCCCGTACATCCGGATCATTGAAACACCGGAACCGGGTGAAGGTCTGGTCGGGCTCGAAGTGCCAAACCCATCGCCCGGAAAGGTGCTGATGCGCTCGATCGTTGAGGGGCCGGAGTTCACGAAGATTGTGGACAAGGGCGGGCTGGCATTTGCGCTGGGCGAAGACGCCGGCGGCCAATCGCTGGCGTTGGACCTGGCGGCGATGCCGCACCTGCTGATCGCGGGCGCCACAGGATCCGGCAAGAGCGTGTGCATCAACTCGCTGGTGGCGTCGCTGCTGATGACGCGACCGCCGGACGAACTGCGGATGATCATGGTCGACCCGAAACGGGTGGAGCTGACACCGTTCAACGGTATACCGCACCTGGTGATGCCAGTGATCGTGGAGCCGGACGAGGTGCAGCCGGCGCTGCGGGGACTGATCACCGAGATGTCACGGCGATACAAGCTCATGGAAGAGATGGGCGTGCGCAACATTGCCGGGTACAACTCCAAGGCGAACGAGCCGATGTCTTTCCTGGTGCTGATCGTGGACGAACTGGCCGACCTGATGATGACGGGCGGCCTGGAAGTCGAGCAGCAACTGGTCAGGCTGGCGCAGTTGGGACGGGCGGCGGGCATCCATATGGTGCTGGCCACGCAGCGACCGTCGGTCAAAGTGGTCACCGGACTGCTGAAGGCCAACGTGCCGGCGAGGGTCGCGTTTGCAGTAGCGTCGCAGGTCGACTCGCGGGTGATCCTGGACGGAGGCGGTGCGGAAGCGCTGATGGGCAAAGGCGATTTGCTGCTGCTGAACAACGATCACCCGAAAGCGCGTCGAGGCCAGGGAACGCTGGTGTACGACGATGAAATGGATCGCCTCGTCGAATTCTGGCGCAACCAGCAGGGGCCACCGCTGCCGCCGATTGACCTGAGCGAGGAAGACGAGGGCGGGGATGAACCTGACCCGGAAAACATCGACGACATCTACCAGGGCAACGTGCTGGACCAGGCTCGGGACCTGGCGCTGCGCAACCCGAGGCTGACGTCGGCGATGCTGGAGCGGCGGTTCAAAGTCCGCAAATCAACTGCGGACGAGCTCATCGAAGAGCTGCGGGGAGAAGGGCTGGTTATCGGCGGGTGAGCGCGCCGGCCACCGGCTATCGGGCCACGCTGACACCCGGGGTACGCGATATCGCATACCCGAAATGCCAGGCACTCGCGCGTACCCATTTTGTCTTTTACATCGATGCACAGGATGAACAGGATTTGATTGATTATTGTGAACGCTCCCGCGCTCTCGACGATGCTGGAAAATTGAACGTCCCACCCGGACGCCATCATCCTGTCGATCCTGTTTATCGATGTAAATTTGCTCCCGTGGTCGTCAAACTGGGTACGCGTGAGATTCCAGGCAGTGTTGACATTGCGCGTTATTCCGGGTTTCGCCGGAATCCAGCGTGCCGATGCAGGGTAAAAATCCGGCAGACTTTCCCATGGCAAAGGTTCCTGGGTTCCCGCTTTCGCAGGAACGACGGGTATTTCCCCGAATGTCAGCACTGCCTGGTCGCCCGCCTGGGCCTTTGCAAAGTAGCTTTTGTCATTGCGAGCGAAGCGGGGCAATCTCGTTAGCGCCGGGGAGTCCTTCAGGGCAGACCTTGCTGCCACGGCATCGAGATTGCCACGGCGCAGGCGCCTCGCAATGACAACCGCTTGAATTCTGAACAGTTACGGTCGCCCGCCTGGGATCAAGGAGTGAGGACGTCCGGGACCGGTATGCCGAGGACGTGTTCCAGGACCCGTTTCCAGATTGGAGATAACGGGAAACGGCGGTGGATGTCCGACGGCGACTTCCACGTTTCAGGGTGGCACGGGCAGGGGGAAGGGATGGCGCCGCGCTGGTACCATCCGTGAGGGTCGGGGCTCCGAAGCAGCGGCACGTGCTCCAATTCCCATTCAGACTTGATGGCCTGGTAGTTGGGCAGTTCGAGGATGTCCCGCACGCTGACGATGGCCGAGACGGTGGCCCGCTCCGGGTGCGGAGGGAGCCCACGAAGCCAGCGCTGATGGTAACGGACCGGTCGGGGGTCGCCGGCGATTATGGCGGTAACGTCGTTGAGCAAGGCGGCTACGCGACGACGCAGACGACGCAACGGGCATCCACGACCACCGAAGGTCTTGCCGGCGCGGGTTGCGGCCGAGGCCAGGTAGTCGGGGAAGGATTGGAGTTGACGAAAGGTCTTGATATGCGAGCGGCTGAGTTGACCCTGTGCGATATAGGCATGGAGAGCGAATTCCAGCCGCCGCCTGGTGTTATGCGGCATGCCGGCATGCATCGCCAGAGCAGTAACCGCGTGAGACGCGGACCTGCGGAGTGCGGCCGCGGCATCGTTGACGTCGTCGATTTCAGCAGAGCGAGCGCGATCGAGAAAAGCGGCACTCCTGGCCTGATGGTGGACTACAGAACCCATTGGCATCCTCAACGAGGGGCGGGCGGCTGACCGTGGCCGCGGCGGTTGATGCTAACTGTTCAGACTTGCGGGGAAAATGTCATTGTGAGCGAAGCGCGGCAATCCCGTTGGCGCAAAGGAGCCCTTCGAGACAGGCTTGGCTGCTACGCCGTCGAGATTGCCACGGCGCAAGCGCCTCGCAATGACGACCTCCTGAATTCTGAACAGTTACGGTTGATGCTCGTACGGATTTCCGGGCGAGGGTGTTCCCCGTGTTGCACGGAGTCGTAGTTCGAGTGATGCCCTGGTGCGGGCACCTCCCGGATTCGCGCCCGGTCGGGGGCAACGAGGAACGTTGGCGGGATTGGTTTCCAGCGGTTGAACGAAGTTGAGCGATCCTTGAGGCAGGGCAATCTCTGACGTTGGGCACTCCTTGAAGTTGGGCGCTGCCTGAAGTTGGGCGCTGCCTGAAGTTGGGCGCTCCTTTCGGTTCGTGGTGATGGCTTCAAGTTGTGGTTGCTGTGATCAATTTTGGCATCGGGGATCGGGTATTGGGGTCCAGGTTGTCGGCGCCACGGCCTGAGGGCGTTGTCTGCGAATTTTGAGTGCCAAGCTTCCATGTCCCGACCATCGCGACAGGCGCGAAAGTCGACACGGGGCGGAGGTCACACCCGCCGCGCTATCCTGCCACCGCGCCGTTGAATAAGACGGCGTGAGGACGCAGGACAGCGATTTGCATATCCGACACGCTGCGGACCGAAGTCCACAGCGTCGAGGCCGTTGAACCTGAACCCGTTAACCCGATCTTTCCGATGTTGTGTTGAGACCAATGGACCAGTTGTCCCTTGCGCCGGGGACTCCGGACGGGGGCGCGCGCACTGCCCTTCGGTCCGGATGGGATCCACTGTCTGCGTGATGTACATGTTATGGGAAAGGCTGCGGTTCGCGCCTGCGGCCGGTGTCAGCAATTTTTCGAGCGGCAATCGCGACGGGCGGTCCGGGTCACAAAGGACGCGGCGACCGAGGGTGCAGACGCGGGAGGACGGCTGATCGGCCGACGAAAATGGCGAGCATCGCTGGCGAAGACACCCGTGGGCATGGAGTAACCCAGGGCTATGCGATTATCCAAATTTGAGATGATAGCGCCGCCTAGAGAAAACAGGTTCCTTATCGAACGCTGTTGCCTGTGTCTTCTAGATTCCCGCTTTCGCGGGAATGACGGGAGGCAAGATTGGAATGATGGGAGGCAAAATTGGAATGATGGGAGGCAACCTTTCAAAATGCGATTGCCCTGCCGACTCAGGCGTACCCAGTTTGTCATCGCGAGAAGCGACGCGACGCGGCGATCTCGTTGGCCCAGGGGCGTTCCTTCCCCGACGGGATTGCCGCGCTGCGCTCGCAATGACGGTTCCGCTCGCGATGACGGGAGGCAACCTTTCAAAATGCGATTGCCCTGCCGACTCAGGCGTACCCAGTTTGTCATCGCGAGAAGCGACGCGACGCAACGCGGCGATCCCGTTGGCCCGGCGCGTTGCTTGCCCCGGCGGGATTGCCGCGCTCCGCTCGCAATGACGGTTCCGCTCGCAATGACGGGAGGCGACCTCTCAAAACGCGATTGCCATGGATACCCGGAGGGGTAGATCGCCGAGGGGGTGATAGATGGTATGATTTTCCCTTCATAGATGCCGGGGGAAAATTGCTGATCGACCTGCACACGCATACCTATCCGAAATCAGACGACAGTTTCGTGTCGGCGGACGAATTGGTAGATGCCGCCCGCCAATCCGGAATGGACGGCATCTGCCTGACGGAACACGACGACTTCTGGCCGACAGACGCGGCGAGGGAGTTGACCCGTCGGCACGGGATACTGGTTCTGCCCGGCTCGGAAATCAATACCGACGCCGGGCATGTGCTGGTATTCGGCCTGCAACAGTACAAGTTTGGGATGCACAAGCCGGCTTTCCTGCGAGAAGAGGCGGACCGCCACGGCGCAGTCCTCATCGCCGCCCATCCGTACCGGCGTCGCTTCCTGGCCGACCCCGGAAAAGACCCGGAGGTACGTTCGGAGATGCTGCACCGGGCGCTGGATGACGAGATGCTCCGCCTGTTCGACGCGGTAGAGTCGCACAACGGCCGGGGCAAGGAGTCGGAGAACCGGTTCGCCGACGATTTGCGCCAAGGGCTGCGCCTGCCCGGAACCGGCGGGAGCGACACCCACTACCTGCGTCAAATGGGAACGGCGGCGACGCTGTTCGAGCGCCGGATCGCCTCGGTGGAGGAACTAATTGCCGAGCTGAAGGCGGGGCGAATGCGGGCGGTTGATCTGACGGAGGCCGCGCAGGAAACAGCTGGAAGGAGCGGCTAGCATGGCTACTGACCGAGGAACACAATACCCATGGGCTCTCATCATCGCCGAAGTGGTCCGATATGATGGGAGAGGAAACCTGACAGTCCGGTTGATGGCACCAGACGGGAAAGACTTTCTTGTCGAGCTCGACACTAGCAACGCTGCCCCCATCAGTGATGAAGCAGCGGATGAAATCGCGGCAATCTATAAAATAGACGTTCCGCGATGATGACGCAGAGTGATAGCAGTGATAGCACGGCGCGATGTTCGCGTTGCAGGCAAGCCAAGTCGGTCGCAGAATTTTATCCCGACAAAACCAAGGCCAGCGGTAGAACATCCGACTGTCGCCGTTGCCATATTGCGGCAAGGAAAGCGCGGCGGGCAACGGCAACAGGAAAACTGGCGAGAGCAAGTGAGAATGTCCGCTACTATGAACGGAACCGGGAAACGATACTAGCAAAGCAGGCCGAAAGACGTGCGCCTGCGAAGCTGGCCGTCCAGAAAAGGCGCGAGAAACGGGCGGCAGAGCGAGAGGCTGAACGGGAGCGAAGGCGCGAGCAACGGGAGCACAGGCGCGAATTGGCCAAAGAGCGGGAACGGGAACGCCAGCGTCAACGCGACCGCCACAAGACCCCGGCGAGACGACTGGCTAAGAAACGTGCGGCCGCTCGGCGCGCGGCCAGGAAGTGGAGCGCGCCCGGTGCTGGCCTTCCTGAGGATTGGACCCGTTTGCAGTATAGGCGGCAGCGAGGGCGGTGTTACTACTGCGGGCATGACGTTGAAATTCAGGCAATGCAGATTGAACACGTAATCGCGCTGGCGAATGGCGGCTCACATAGTCCGGCCAATTGCGTACTGTCGTGCGGCCCATGCAATTGGTCGAAAAGCAACTTAGACCGAAACCCGTCCAACGGTCAAACGATTTTGCTCTAATTCGTCTATGGAATGGTGATTATGGGCATCACGCAAATTCAAACGGAACCGGCGGTTAACCTGACGGAGGCCGCGCAGGAAACAGCTGGAAGGAGCGGCTAGCATGAACTCAATCCTTCAAGTCGAAGACCTGCGCGTGGAATTCCGGGTACCCAATGGGGTGGTACACGCCGTGAACGGGGTTTCTTTCTCGCAAGAAGAGGAGGAGGTGTACTGCATCGTAGGCGAGAGCGGCGCAGGAAAGAGCGCGCTGGCGCTGGCGGTGATGGGGCTGCTGCCGGACAACGGCGAGATCACCGGGGGGAGGGTGCTGTTTGACGGGGTGGACCTGGTGAGCGCCCCCCAGGAATACGTGCGGGAACTCCGGGGCAAGGCGATGTCCCTGGTATTCCAGGACGCGCAATCGGCGCTCAACCCGGTGCAGACCATCGGCGCGCAGCTGACCGAGGTGATCATCACCCATTCGCAGCTGAACCGAAGGGCGGCAGGATCGGTGTGCCAGGAGATGATGCGGGAGTTGGGGGTGCCGGATCCCCGGCGCATGATGTCCGCGTACCCGTTCACGCTGAGCGGCGGGCAGTGCCAGCGGGTGATGCTGGCGATGGCGATGGTCATGCGGCCCCGGCTGCTGATCGCAGACGAAGTCACATCCAGCGTGGACGTAACGCTGCAGGCGGAGATACTGGAACGCCTGAAGGAACTGAGCCGAGACTCCAAATCGGCGATCCTGCTGATCACGCACGACATGGGGGTGGTGGCCAACATGGCGCGCCGGGTGGGCGTGATGTACGCGGGGCACCTGGTTGAGACTGCGGGACTGCTGCCGCTGTTCAAACAGCCACGCCATCCCTACACCTGGTCGCTGTTGCAGAGCCTGCCGCGCCTGGACGCCGCGGGAAGAAGGCTGCAGGCGCTGAGAGGCGCGCCACCCGATCTGATCAACCTGTCCGAGGAGTGTCCGTTCCTGCCGCGTTGCCCCAAAGCCCTGAACCGATGCCGGTCCGACAGCACGCCCGGGCTGGCCGAACTGGAAAGCGGGCACTGGGCGGCGTGCTACAACCCGGTTACGTACACGGACGGAGAATAGCTCGCCAGGATAGCTGGGTCAGGAATTGGCGGCCAGATCGGCCACCAGGAGCTGCAAAGACAGGGCAGGATCAAGGCGACCCTGCTTGATGGCGAGGTCGCTTTCCAGCACCCGGCGGTACTTGCTCCGGATCTGAGGCAGGGTCAGCCGGCGGGCCTGGCCGAGGGTCTTGCGGACCACGAAGTGGGAATTGGTGCCCATACGCCGACCGAGGTCGGGCTGGGCAACGCCGCGATCGGTCAGGTCGCGGGCGAGGGCGATGAGGCGGAGCTGCCGTTCGATCATGGCGATGATGTATAGAGGTTCCTGACCGTCCTCGATGAGTTGCATCAGCGAGCGCAGGGCGGGACCGGGGCGCCCATCCATGACAGCGTCCACGGCAGCGAAGATGTTGGCCTCCTGGGCGTAGGGCACCATGGCGCGGACATCGGTATCGGTGATGTCGCGACCGGTGGCGTAGAGGGACAGCTTCTCCAGCTCGCGGTCGATGGTCCACAGGTCTCCGCCCACGAGTTCGGCGAGCACCTGCATGGCTGGAGGCGTGATGCTGGAACCCTTGTCCTCGGCGCGGCGCTTGATCCACTGCAACAGCGCCTGGGCGTTGGGGGTGGCTTCACGGTGGACGGCGCAGCTCTCGGACAAAGTGCGGAGCAATGGGTTGCTCTGCTGGGCGTCACCGTCGATAAAGATGAGCAGAGTGGTATCGGGAAGAGTCGGGACGGCATCGGCCAGTTGACTCCACGCGCCGGCGGCGGACGCGGCACGGCGGCCAGAGCGGCGGCCCCCACCGGTTCCCTGCTGGCTGGCGAGGACGCCCTCGATCTCAACGAGGCGCATGGTGTCGAGGAAGGGCATCGAGTTGCACATCGCCAGCACTTCGTCGGGACGGGCACGGGCCGCCGAGACGACGTGCCGGTTGGAGTCCATGAGGTCGGCGGCGCCGGCCTCGATCTTCACACGGCGGAGGCGCTCGGCGACAAGGAACGAATCGCCGTAGATGACGTGGGCTGGCATACGCGCGACCGGCCGGATTGCCGCGCCACGGTCGCAATGACCGCCGGGCGGTCAGTTCTCTACGAGCTCGGTCAGGACGCCAAAGACTGACCGGGGGTGAACGAAGCCTATGGACCCGGAGAGGCCGTGGCGGGGCTCGGAGTCGATGAGGGACAGGCCGTTGGCGGAGAGTATCTTGAGCTTGCCCGCGATGTCGTCCACGTTGAGGGCGAGATGATGCAGGCCCTCGCCACGCCGCTCGATGAAGCGACCGACGGCGCTTTCGGGAGTCAGGGGTTCGAGGAGCTCCAGACGGGTCTGGCCAATTGCAATGAGGCAGGCGCGAACGGCCTGATCATCGAGCTCGACCACCTCGGCGTCGGGCGCGCCGAAGTTCGCGGAGAAGAAGTCCAGGGAAGCCCGGATGTCACGAACGGCGACGCCGACGTGGTCGATGTAGTTGACGGCGCAGATTTCGGGCATCGTTGGTTCGCCTCCCTGGACGCGTGGGATCAGACGGGATACTGGGCGAGGACCTGGCGGGCGATGATCATGCGCTGGACCTCGGAGGTTCCCTCGTAGATGGTGGTGACGCGGGCGTCGCGGAAGATGCGCTCGATGCGGGATTCCTTGAAGATGCCGATGCCGCCGTGGATCTGCATGGCCTCGTAGGCCGCCTCGTTGCACTTCTCCGAAGCGATGAGCTTGGCCATGGAGGCCTCGTTGATGAAAGGCAGGCCGGCGTCGCGCAGGGAGGCAGCGTGCATGGTGGCGACGCGGGCCGAATGGACGCCGGTGGCGATGTCGGCGAGCTTGAACTGGATGGCCTGGTGGCGCGCCAGCGGGCGACCGAAGGTCTCACGGAGTTGGGCGTAGCGCACGGCCTCTTCCAGCGCGGCCTGGCCGATACCCACGCACTGGGCGGCGATGGAGATGCGGCTGGAGTCGAGGATGTCCATGGCGTATCGGAAGCCCATCCCTTCCTCACCGAGGATGTTCTCCGCCGGGATCTCGGCGTCCTCGAGAACGATCTCGCAGGTGCTGGAGGCTCGGATACCCATCTTGTTGTGCTGGGGGTTGATCTGCATGCCCGGGGTGCCAGCCGGCACGATGAAGGCGCAAACGCCGCGATAGCCGATGGAGCGGTCCTGGTTGGCGAAGATCACCAGAGTTTCGGCGACCTCAGCGTTGGTGATGAACTGCTTCGAGCCGTTGAGCAACCAGGAACCGTTGCGCCGGGTCGCCGTGGTGGCCATGGCGGCGGCGTCGGAGCCACTGCCGGGCTCGGTGAGGGCCCAGGCCGCGATGCCCTGGCCGGAGGCGAGGGACGGGATGTAGCGCTGCTTCTGTTCCTCGTTACCGAAGCGGGCGATGGTCTCGAGGCCGAGGCCCAGGTGGGCGGCGAGGGTGACACTGGCGGCCACGTCGGCGCGGGCCAGTTCCTCGATGGCGATGGAGGACTTGCGGAAACCGCCGCCGCTGCCGCCGTAGGCCGGGTCGACGCCGATGCCGGTGAGGCCCAACTGGGCCATGCCACGCCAGTTCTCGTGGGAGAATTCGGCCTTCTCGTCCAGCTCCGCCGAGCGGGGCATGATCTCCCGCTCCGCGTAGTCGCGGACGAGGTTCTGGAGCATCTTTTCTTCTTCGTTCAGGGTCACGTCGATCACGGGAGACCTCCAAGGGCCGGCGCGAATGCCGCCGGGCTACCTGTCAGTTTTCGGTAAGTGGCAAAAAGTTTATCACAGGCCCCCGGCGGGCTCGTATTCGCCGAAGACCTGACGCAGCACGTCGCAGATTTCGCCCAGGGTGGCGTAGCGTTCCACGCACTCCATCATGGGCGGGATGGTATTGGCTCCGGCGGAGCGGGCGGCGTCGGCGAGGCGGGCGAGGCTGATCTGCACGGCCATGTTGTCGCGTTCGCGGCGGAGGGTGCGGAGGCGTTCCACCTGCTCGGCAGCGGCCGTGGCGTCGACGCGCAAGAGGCCGGCGATGGGGGGCGCCTCGGAGACGTACTGGTTCACGCCGACGACGACGCGATCGTTTTCGTCGACCTCGCGCTGGTGGCGGAAGGCAGCGTCGCCGATCTCCTGGACCTGGAACCCTTCCTCGATGGCCGCAACCGCGCCGCCCATGCGGTCGATACGCTGGATGTAATCCAGGGTGGAGGCCTCCAGGCGGTCGGTGAGGTTTTCGATGTACCATGAGCCGCCGAGAGGGTCCACCACGTCGGCGGCGCCGCTTTCGTGGGCCAGGATCTGCTGGGTGCGGAGGGAAAGCTGCGCGGACTCCTCGGTGGGAAGGCTCAGGGCCTCGTCGCGGGAGTTGACGTGGAGGGACTGGGTGCCGCCGAGGACGGCGGCCAGCGCCTGGACGGTGCTGCGGATGACGTTGTTGTCCGGTTGCTGGGCGGTGAGGGTCACTCCGGCGGTCTGGGTGTGGAAGCGCAGCATCATGGAGCGCGGGTCCTTGGCGCCGAAGCGGTCCCGCATTATGTTCGCCCAGAGGCGGCGGGCGGCCCGGAACTTGGCAACCTCTTCGAAAAGGTTGTTCTGGGCCACGAAGAAGAAGGACAGGCGTGGCGCGAAGTCGTCGACCGGCAGGCCGGCGTCCACTGCGGCCTGCACGTAGGCGATGGCGTTGGCGAAGGTGAAGGCGAGTTCCTGGGACGCGGTGGCGCCGGCCTCGCGCATGTGGTAGCCGCTGATGCTGATGGTGTTCCACCGAGGCACATTTTCGGCGCAGTAGCGGAAGACGTCGACGACGAGACGCATCGACGGGCGCGGCGGATAGGCGTAGGTGCCGCGGGCGATGTACTCCTTGAGGATGTCGTTCTGCAGGGTGCCGCTGAGCTGGTCGGGGGAGACGCCCTGCTTTTCGCCGGCGGCGATGTAGAGGCAGAGCAAGACGGAAGCCGTGGCGTTGATGGTCATCGACGTGCTGACCTTGTCCAGCGGGATGCCATCGAACAGGGTCTCCATGTCGGCCAGGGAGCAGATGGGCACGCCGACCTTGCCGACCTCGCCTTCGGCCAGGGCATGGTCGCTGTCGTATCCGATCTGGGTGGGCAGGTCGAAGGCGACGGAAAGGCCGGTCTGGCCGTTCTCGAGCAGGTACCGGTAGCGCTCGTTGGTGGCGGCGGCGGTGGCGTATCCGGCGTACTGCCGCATGGTCCAGATGCGGCCACGGTACATGTTGGGTTGGACCCCCCGGGTGTAGGGGAATTCTCCAGGGTAACCGATGGAGTCGGCGTAGTCGCCGGCGGCGCCAGCGTCATCCTCGGGCGTGTAGACGGTGTCGAGGTCGAGGCCGGAGTCGGTGGCGAAAGAATCGCGCCGTTCCGGGAAGCGCCGGGTTACGCGGGACAGGGTGGAGTCCTGCCATTCCTGCTTGTTGGTGGACATGATGCTCTATCCGATAGGTGGCCGGGTATTTTTGGCCGGCGATTGGGGACTTCATACGTTGTCGCGCCATTCTAACATTGGCGACATGCGAACTCCTGCGCAACCCGCCGTGGGGTAACCGTTCAGAGTTGTGGGGGAAGTGTCATTGCGAGCCAAGCGCGGCAATCTCGTTGGCGCCGGGGAGTCCTTCAGGGCAGACGTTGCTGCTCCGGCATCGAGATTGCCACGGCGTAAGCGCCTCGCAATGACAACCTCTTTAATTCTGAACAGTTACGCCGTGGGCGCCAACAAGAAACAGGGCGCCAGCAACTGACGCCCTGCGGTTCATTGGAACAGCCGACGCGACTAATCGCTGGTGAAGGCGTAGTCGGTGGGGCGCATGATGGAGTGGCGGGAGACGCGGACGATGGGGCCGTCGACCTCGCTGGCAGCGCGGGCCTTGTTCCACTCCGGGTCCGCCTGGAAGGAACGCCAGCTCTTCTCCCGGTCGCCGAGGCTGGGGTAGCCCAGCATGTAGACCAGGACGTTGTTGACGCCGACGTCCTCGGACCAGTAGCCGATGTTCTCGATGCCGTGCTTCTCGAACAGGCCGATGGTGTGGTTGGCGAAACGGTTATGCACGTCGGGCAGGCGGCCGGGCATGGCCTCGTAGATGCGGAGTTCCTGCACGGCGGTGGAAACCTTCGGCTGGGGCGAGTAGGGGGTCAGGCGCAGGAACCGGTTGGTCACGGCGTCGACCAGCGGCCCGTTGGCCTCGGTCTGCTTGCGGACCTCCAACCAGTCGGGGTCGCCGCCGAACTTGGCCCATCGGGATTCGCGGTCGGCCATGCTATCGAAGACGTTGATGTAGGTCAGACGGTTGCTGCGACCGATCTCGTCGGTCCAGAAGCCGAGGTACTTCACGCCGTGCTTGCGGAACAGGGCGCAGGTATGATTAGCAAACCGGCCGCTGATGTCGGGCAAACGACCGGCGACGGCGTCGTAGATGCGGAGTTCGTAAAGCATCGCTTCTCTCCTTCCGGGTGTCGGGGTGACCAGCTCAATTGGTGCGACGGCGCTCATCTGGCGACCTGCCGCTTCTGGCGGTAGTATAGCACCGGGCCGTCGCCAAGCGAGTCAATCCGGGTTGCGACAACATCCGTAGAATAAGCGACCCCGGCCATGCCGGCGAGCGCGCGGTCGCCGGAACCCCGGCAGAGCACGGGCGGCGTGACCGGCGGCGCGCACGTACACGAAACGTTAACATTATCCTGTTTAGACTCTGCACAAAAGGAAAACGATCGAGTATCGACGACCGACTACAGCATGGGACACGAGACGGCATCCGCCGCCAGGGCCGCTCCAAGGTCATTGCGAGGAGCGGAGCAACGTGGCAATCCCGTCAATGCAACGGGGCTTTCCCGTATGGGTCATGTTCCCGGAGCGAGATTGCCGCGCTGCGCTCGCGATGGCAAAAGCTACTTTGGAAAGGTACCGATCCGACGCGCACGTCGGGCCCGAGACGGATCAGACAGGACAGGTGGGGAGCAACGTGAGCATCGCGAAGAGAATTTTCACGAGACGACGACGCGTACTGCCGGCGTTGGCCGTGGCAGGACTGGCCCTGAGCTTGGCATTGGCGCTGGCGTGTGGCCAACCCGACCTGGCGCGACTGGAAACCGTGGAGTTGACGCCTCCGGCGGTGAGAACGGTTGCGCAGCCCAGCGACGTGGCCACGGTCTCACCACCGGAGGCGGTTGAATCGGAGGAGCGACCAGCGGTTGAGGAACCCACGCAAGGCGACACGCCGGGAACGGAAACCGAGTTGACGGCGGCCGCAATCACGGCCGCGCACGACATGGTGATGTCCGGGATCTACGAGCGAACCGTTCCATCCGTGGTCGGGTTGCGGGTGCTCAAATCGATCACGATAGGCGGCACGGCGCCCGGGATGCCGCAGGGCGATTTCCTGTCTCGCGCGGCCGGGTCCGGCTTCGTGTGGGATGACGAGGGGCACATCGTCACGAACAAGCACGTGATCGACGAGGCCGACCGGATCATCGTAGTTCTGAGCGACGGGATTCAGACAGATGCGGAACTGGTGGGCGATGACCCCGATTCCGATCTGGCGGTCATCAGGATCACCGACGAGTCGGTGCGGCCCCCGGCCATCGCCCTGGGGGATAGCGACACGATCAAGCCGGGGCAATTGGCCGTGGCCATCGGGGACCCGTTTTCGCGGGGGTTTTCGATGACCTCAGGCATCATCAGCGCCGTTGGCAGAACGATCAACCCGACGGACAGCAACTTTTCGGTGCCACGGGTGGTGCAACACGACGCGGCCACCAATCCGGGGAACTCGGGGGGCCCGCTGCTGAACCGAAAAGGCGAGGTGGTGGGGATCAACACGCAGATCATCAGCGAGACCGGGGGCTTCTCGGGCGTGGGCCTGGCGATACCGGTGAACCTGGCAAAGCTGGTGGCGCCGTCGCTGATAGCGAACGGAAGCTACGAATACCCGTTCATCGGCATCCGCGGGGTGTCGATGAGCCCGGACATCGCGCTGGCCATGGAGCTGCCGGCCGATACGCGCGGTGCGCTGGTGCTGGCGGTGGGCAGCGGGACGGCAGCGGAAGAAGCGGGTCTGCGCGCCTCGGACCGGCTGACCGTGGTCAATGGGGCGGAACTGCCCATTGGCGGCGACGTCATCACCGCGATGAACGGGACGCCGATGTTCGGCATGGACGACGTGGTGGCGTACACGGTCGAGCACACGCAACCGGGTGACACCGTCGAATTCACCATCATGCGCGACGGCGAGGAAATGCAGATGGAGATCACCATGGGCGCGCGGCCGGAGTAGGCCTACGTCCGGTGGTCAATAAGAAACCGACGGCAGCGTTCCCGCTGCCGTCGGTCATTTATTTCAGGTGGCGCGCCTGGCAGGACTCGAACCCGCAACCCCTGGGTCCGAAGCCCAGTGCTCTATCCATTGAGCTACAGGCGCAATTCCCGAGAGATTGGAAGCGGGGTTGGTGGGGCGAGCAACGGGATTCGAACCCGTGATCTCCTGTGCCACAGACAGGCGCCTTAGGCCACTTGGCTATGCTCGCCACGAGCCATCCGATCCGTGAACCGGGTAACATATCGAGGTTAACACACATCATCAAATCGGACAATACACCGAGCCTGGCACAATTGAACGGAGTCGAGGGATTGGATAAAATCGTTGCGTGTGAAGCCGGTAATATCTCGGCAATACCAAATTGGGGCAAACTGATTCCGGTCAGTATCTCGTAATCCCCTTGATCCTGAGAACTGATTCGGAGGACCTATGAAGCGCAAGATGTTCAGAATACTGTTGATGGGAGCCATGCTCGCCGCAATGGTGGGGTTGGTGGCGTGCGGCGGAAGCAACGAACCGGAGGCGGCCGCGCCTGAACCCACGGCCGCGCCTGCCGCAACCTCGGTTCCGACCGCGGCGGCTCCGGCGGCCACGGCGCCCAGCGAAGCTCCAGCCCCGACCGCCACTCCGGAAGCGATGATGGCCGCGGGCCAACCGACAGCCATGGGCGAAAGCTGCGCCCCGTCGGCAGACCTGACCTTTGACGACCGGCCGCCACAGGGCGGCACGCTGGTGAGGTTGTTCGCAGACCCGCCGACACTGGACCCCCACCTGATGGGAGACGTCACGTCCAGCGTCATCGGCGGTGAGGTGTTCGGCGGTCTGGTCACGCTGAGCCTGGACTACCAGCCGGTGCTGGATTTGGCGGAGACCTGTTCGATAAGCGAAGACGGGTTGGTCTACACCTTCGTACTCCGAGAGAACGCGAAATTCCACGACGGCAAGCCGGTGACGGCGCAGGACGTCAAGTGGTCCATCGAGCGGGCGGCCCATCCAGATACCCTCTCCCACACGGCCGAGACCTACCTCGGCGACATCGTGGGGGTGACAGACAAGCTGGAAGGGACGGCCGACGAAATCAGCGGAGTCAAGGTGGTTGACGATCGGACTGTCGAGTTCACGATCGACGCGCCAAAATCCTACTTCCTTGCCAAGCTCACGTATCCGACTGCTTACGTGGTCGACCAGGAGCAGGTGACTAATGACGGAACCTGGCTGGAGGAGCCGAACGGCACCGGCCCCTTCAAGCTGGCGACCTACGAAATCGGTGAGCTGATCGTGCTGGAGCGGAACGAGAACTATCACCTGGGTCCGCCGCACATCGAGAGCGTGCAGATGATCCTGAGTGGCGGGTCCGCGATGATCATGTACGAGAACGACGAGATACACCTGACGGGCGTGGGCCTGGACGATCTGCCGCGCTTGCTGGACCCCAGCGACGCCCTGCACCCGCAGTTGCATCGTTCGCCCCAGGACTTCGACGTTTTCTACATCGGACTGAACGTAGACCAGGAGCCTTTCGATGACCCTAAGGTTCGGCAGGCATTGAACTACGCGATCGACCTGCAAAGCATCGCCGAGAACGTGCTGGACGGGCGGGTCTCGCCGGCGACCGGGGTGATACCGCCGGGGTTCCCCTCGTACACCGAGAACCTGCGCAGCTACCAATTCAATCCGGACCTGGCGCGGGAGTTGATGCAGGAGTCCGCGTACGCTGAGAAACTGGCTTCCGGGGATTTCCCGCGTATCACGCTGACCATATCCGGCAGTTTTGGCGCGGCGATACCGACGTACCTGGAAGTGATCCTGGAACAATGGCGACAGGAACTGGGGATCGAGGTTGATATCCAGCAAACTGAGTGGGCGACGTTCCTGCAGGACGTGAACGACAAGAAGTACCAGATGTTCTCGCTGGGCTGGATTGCCGACTATCCGGACCCCCAGAACTTCCTGGACGTGCTGCTGCATTCGGAGAGCCAGAGCAACCACACCAACTACGGCAACCCCGAGGTCGACCGGCTGCTGGAAGAAGCGAGGACGGAACGAGACCGGGCGCGCCGCTTCGAGTTGTACAACCAGGTGGAGCAGATGATCATCGACGACGCTCCGTGGGTCTGGACGTGGTTCAGCGGAGAGGGCTACGCGTTGATCAAGCCGGAGGTGTCGGACTACTTCCTCCTGCAGATGAGCATCCCGAAGTACCGGTACGTGTACTTCAACCAGTAGGATTACCGCAGATTGCGGCGTGGGGGCGAACGAACATTCGCCCCCACGGTTATTGCCACACAGGACGGACGGCTACAGATGGGAGCATACGCGGCGCGGCGGCTGGTATGGCTGCCATTCCTGTTGATCATCGTCACCTTCGTGACGTTTGCTTTGCTCAGGGTGGGACCCGGCGATCCGGTGCAGGTCTGGCTGGGCCAACACCAGAACGATGAGGTGCGCGAGCGGTTGCGGGCACAGCTGGGACTGGATGATCCGCTGGTGGTCCAGTACGTGCGCTACATCGAGGGCGTGGTGACCCGGCTGGACTTCGGCGAGAGTTTTCAATTCCGTGGGAAGTCCGTGGGAGAGCTGCTGGCAAAGCGCATACCAGTTTCCCTGCAACTCAACCTGGCGGCCATCATCATCACCCTGGGGGTCGGGATACCGGTAGGCCTTTACGCTGCCCTGCGCCAGGGCACGGGGGTCGACAACGTGGTTGTGGCAATTGCGCTGGCGTTTCAATCGCTGCCCGTATTCATCACCGCGCCGGTGCTGCTGCTGGTGTTTGCCCTGTATCTGGACATCCTGCCCACCAGCGGGTGGGATGGCTTCTTTTCGCCCAAGATCGTGCTACCGGCGACGGTGATGGGAGTGCCGGGCATTGCGATCGTGGTGCGGCTGGTCCGGGCCAGCGTGCTGGACGTGCTGGGCCAGGACTACATCAGAACCGCCAGGGCGAAGGGGTTGTCGGAGACCATCGTGCGATGGCGACACATCCTGAGGAACGCGATGATTCCCGTGGTGACCAGCTTCGGGTTTACCATCGCGGGGCTGGCCGGCGGGACGTTCATTGTGGAGATCTACTTCGGCATACCCGGGGTTGGCTTTTTCACCATCAACTCGCTGTTCGCTCGCGACTATCCCGTGATCATGGCGTTTGCGATCATTTCCACGACGCTTTTCATGCTGGCGAACCTGGTGGTGGACATGATGTATCCGCTGCTGGACCCCAGGATCAGGCTTGGAGCTGGCAATGTTACCTGACCGCTCGGGCCCACGCGCCCACGACCATGGTCATACGCAGCGCCTCGACACCGACCTTGAGGGCGCCGACTGGTCGGCCAACGAACTTCCAGCCGGACAGCGGCTGGAACTGGAAGAAGAGCCGGCCAGGGGACACAGTTACTGGAGCCTGTCCGTACACCGGCTTTTCCGGAAAAAGCTCGCGGTGGTCTGCCTCTCGGTCATCCTGGTGATGTACGTGGGAGCGTTGCTCTCGCCGTTGATCACACCCTACGAGTACACCGCACAGGACCTCTCGCAGAGCCGGGCCGGGCCCACGCTGGCGCATCCCTTCGGGGCGGACCGGCTGGGGCGTGACATGATGACCCGGGTGATCTACGGGTTACGGACCACGGTGATCATCACGATAATATCCCTGCTGGGCGGCACACTGATACTCGGCATAGTGCTGGGCCTGCTGAGCGGATATATGGGCAGGTGGGTCGACTCGGTGATCATGCGCACCGGCGAGGTCACGTCGTCGTTCCCGGACATCATACTCATCCTGATCTTCGTGGCGGCGCTGAAGCCCCGGCTGGTGGGTTTGGTGCAGGGATTCGAGGACGCCACCGGCATCGACTGGATCCTGCGCCTGGGGATCCTGGACTACGCGATCATATCGTTCGCGCTGTCGATCTTCGGGTGGTTCGGCATGGCGAGGCTGGTGCGAGGACAGGTTCTACAGGCTCGGGAGAGCCAGTACACCGAAGCGGCCCTGGTGGCGGGAGCGTCGACGGCGCGGATCCTGCGGGCCCACGTGCTGCCCAACATCCTTAGCCCCCTGATCGTGTCGATTTCCGCGGGACTGGCCGGCGTGGCCGGATCGGAGTTGGTGCTCAGCTGGATCGGGATCGGGGTGCAGCCACCGGTGCCCAGTCTGGGACGGATGATGTTCGAGAACGGCAGCATCCAGGTGCTGCGCAACGAGCCACACCTGATCCTGTTCCCTATCGGCGCAGTGACGCTGCTGTTCTTCTGCTTCAACATCCTGGGGGACGCGGTGAACGACGCGTTCAATCCGCGGGCGCGTTGATCGAACTGCGGAGGCGAGCCCGGCACGTCATCGCATCTCCCGGCGTCATCGCCTGGCTCGTCTGCGGCGCGTGGTGACCTCGCCGCGTTTTCGACGTGACTTTGTCGAAGTGTGGATGGTGGGCAAATTGCCAACGCATAACCCCTGTGCTAACGTTTATGATGTTGCGCGTCGCGAATAATCATTCGGCCGATTGGAAGCAAGGACAGGGGCGTTGAGTACGATATCAGGTGAAGCTGCGGCGGCGGTTCCGACGGGGGCCGTCGGTTGGCGACCGTGGGGTCGCGACGCTTTCGAATTTGCCCAGAGCCACGATCGGCCCATCCTGCTGTCCATCAACGCGGTGTGGTGCTACTGGTGCCACGAGATGGACGCCGGCACCTACGCCGACCCCGACGTCGCGGCGTTCGTCAACGCGCACTTCACTCCCGTGCGCGTGGACACCGACCACCGGCCCGACGTCAACGCCCGCTACAACGTGGGGGGCTGGCCCACGACCTCTTTCCTGACGCCCCACGGCGGGTTTCTGGCGGGCGCGACGTACCTGCCCGCAGACCAGTTCCTGGCCATGCTAGACGAGGTGCGACGGGCATACTCGGAACGCAAGCCCGAGATGTACGAGCAGGGCAACGATATTCTGCGGCAGCGGCGCGAACATGCGGGACGCGTGTCCGCCGGTCGGGAACCCGACGCCGGCACGGTCGACACCATCTCAAGGCGGGTGGCGGGCACCTACGATGCCGTCAACGGTGGGTTTGGAGTGGAGCCCAAGTTCCCGTCGGCGCCGATGCTGCGCCTACTGCTGCACCGGTACCGCACCACCGGAGAGCCTTTCTTCCGCGTGATGCTCGAGAAAAGCCTGGACGGGATCATCGGCGGCGACTTGCGCGACCGGATCGACGGCGGCTTTTTCCGGTTCACCATGGGCAGCGACTGGACGCAGGCGCAATACGAGAAAATGGCCGAGGACAACGTCGCGCTGGCCGGCGTCCTGATGGACGCGGGCATTGTCCTGGACCGGAGCGACTATCTCCAGGTCGCCGGCGAGGCCGTCGACTACATCTGCGGCACGCTGTACGATCCGGCGGCGAAGGGAATACGGGGAAGCCAGGGAGCGCACTCCGAATACTACGCGCGTACGCGCCAGGAACGATCACTGTCCGAAGCGCCGGCAGTCGACCCGTTCTGCTACACGTCAGTCACCGCACAGGCCGCTTCGCTGCTGCTGGCAGCGGCTTGGAAGCTGGGCCGACCGGAATTGACGGCGAAGGGGACCGCGCTGCTCGACTGCCTGGTCACAGCGTCCGAAAGCGGGAGGCTGGCGCACACCTACTCGGAGGCCGGCGGCCTGCCCCAGGATGAGGGCGACCTGCTGGTTGACTGGGCGCATTTACTGGTGGCCGCGCTGGACGGGTACGACGCCTTGCCCGGCGGTTCGGAACGCTACCTGCAGGCAGCCGAAAGGGCGGCGAACGCGCTGCTGGAACGGTTCCTGGACGGCCCGAACGGCGGGTTCTGGGACGTTGAGGCGGGACAGGAGCGGCTCGGATACCTGCACGCGCGCGAGAAACCGCTGGCGGAAAACACGTGCGCGGCGGCGGGAATGATGCGGTTGCATCACGCCACCATGGAGGGTCGCTACCAGCAGACGGCGCGGCATACCCTGAGCGCGTACGTCGACGCCAACCGGGACTACGGCGAGCTGGCAGCGGACTACGCCATCGCCGTGGACCGCTACCTCCATGCGGCGGTGGAAGTCACCGTGGAAGGTTCCCCAGGATCGGCCAGCGCGGACGCCATGCTGGCCGCCGCCATGAGCCTGAACGATCCGCACCTGCTCATCAAGCTGGCTCCGGCCATGATGGAAGACGCGCCCGCCCAGGCGCACGTTTGCCTGGACACGGTCTGCTACCCGCCGGTGACGGATCCCGCGGAACTGGCGCGAGCGGTGGCGGAAGGCGGCACGGTCACGGAAAGCCCGTTCCAAAACGTGTTCGACCTGCTGGGCTGACCCGGCGACACAAGCATCATCAATCCTCCCAGGAACCAATCCTCCCAGGAGTTGACGCCCTGAAGACCCAAGACTGCGGCGAGTTGCGCGCCGCCCACGATGGCACGACCACGACTCTATCCGGCTGGGTGAGCCGGCGCCGGGACCACGGCGGGATAATATTCATTGACCTGAGGGATCGCTCCGGATACGTGCAGGTAGTGCTGAATCCGGAGAACCTGTCGACCGAGGACTATGAGACCGCCGAACGGCTGCGTTCGGAGTGGTGCGTCGAGGTGACCGGAACAGTCCGGCTCCGGCCGGAGGGTTCGGAAAATCCGTCGTTGCCCACGGGCGAAATCGAGGTGATGGTGGAAGGGCTGACGGTGTTGAACCAGTCGCTTACGCCGCCCTTCTACATCACGGACGACGTTGACGCGGACGAAGGCCTGCGACTGCGCTACCGGTACCTGGACCTCCGACGGCCGAAAATGCAGGAGAACCTGCGGCTGCGCCACCAGGCGGTGAAGTACATCCGGGACTACCTGGACGGCCACGGTTTCCTGGAGATTGAGACGCCTATCCTGATCAAGAGCACCCCGGAAGGCGCGCGGGACTACCTGGTGCCGAGCAGGACGCATCCGGGGAACTTCTACGCCTTGCCGCAATCGCCGCAGCAGTTGAAGCAGTTGCTGATGGTGAGCGGAGTGGAACGATATTTCCAGATTGCACGGTGCTTCCGGGACGAGGACCTGCGGGCCGACCGGCAGCCGGAGTTCACGCAACTGGACTTGGAGATGAGCTTCGTCGAAGAGGAGGACGTGCTGGGTCTGATCGAAGGGCTGTACGCCGGGCTGGTGCGGGAGTTGACCCCGAAGTTCAAGGTCAAGACTCCGTTCCAGCGCCTGTCCTACGCGGATGCCATGGCGCGGTTCGGGAGCGACAAGCCGGACCTGCGCTACGGTTTGGAAATGGCCGACGTGAGCGACCTGGCCGCCGAGACGGAGTTCAGGGTGTTCCACGGCGTACTGGACCGTGGCGGGATCATCAAGGCAATGGCCGTGCCCGGGATGGGCAGCCTCTCCGGCTCGGACATGCGGCGGATGGAGGAGACGGCCAAGGAATTCGGCGCCGCCGGGATGAGCCACGTAAGGCTCACCGGGGAGGGTACGCTGGATTCGTTGACGGATGACGACGCATTGCTCTCTCCCGGTCTGAGGATGCCCGCGGAGTGGGTGCGGCGGCTGGCAGATCGAGCCGGGGCGCAGCGCGGCGACTTGATAGCACTGATGGCGGGGCCGGCCCGGCTGGCGAACCAATGGCTCGCTGCGATGCGGGCGCATCTCGCGACGCGGTTGGAACTGGCCGATCCGAACACCCTTTCCTTCGCGTTTGTCACGGAGTTCCCGCTATTCGACTGGGACGACGATGCGGGCCGGTGGGACTCGGCGCACCATCCATTCACCGCACCGGCTCCGGGATGTGAGGGAATGCTGGACGGCGAGGATCTCGCGTCCATCCCGTCACGGGCATACGACCTGGTCTGCAACGGATCCGAGTTGGCCAGCGGCAGCATCCGCATACATCGCCGCGACCTCCAGGAAAAAGTGTTCGGCATCCTGGGCTACTCGCCAGAGCAGATCTCCAACCGGTTCGGCCACATACTGGAAGCGTTTGACTACGGCGCGCCTCCGCACGGGGGTATTGCGCCCGGTATCGACCGGCTGGTGGCAATTCTGGCGGGGGCCGACTCGCTGCGCGAGGTGATTGCGTTCCCGAAGACGCAGAGCGGGTCGGACCTGCTGTTTGGTGCGCCCGCTGCGGTGGACGCCGGGCAGTTGCGTGACCTGGCGATACGCGTCGTGGAATAGTGGCGGAAGGAAACGACAACGAGATCATTCCCCGGGGCGCGGCACTGGCGTCCGCACAGGAGGACAATCGATGAGCGAGTTCAGTTACGACGGGCTGTTTGCCGAACGGGCCCCGATCACAACGCGCGGGGCGAACCGGCACGCCAAGTATGACTTCGCCGTTGCCTACCCGGACCCGGATACGCTGCCTTTGACGGGCCTGGTTGACGCGTTGAGCACGGCGCTGGAACGGGAAGGGCGCGACCTGGCGTACTACCCCGTTTCGGCGGGCTATCCGCCGCTGCGGGAACTGGTGGCGGACAAGCTGCGCCGGGACCGGCAGATGGACGTTACGGCCGACGACATCGTGCTCACGTCGGGTTCGGGCGAAGCGATCAACATGCTGATCCAGGCGATGACGGACCCGGGCGACGTGCTTCTGACCGAGGAGTACGTGTATCTCGGCACGATGCGGCAGATGCGGTTGTGGGGCGCGAACGTGGTGGGCGTCAAGTGCGACGACGACGGGATCATCCCGGAGGCGCTGGACGAGACCATCCGGGCGCAGCAGGCGGCGGGCCGTCGCGTCAAGTTCCTGTACACCATACCCACCTTCCAGAACCCCCTGGGATGGACGGCCACGCTGGAACGGCGACAGCGCATGCTGGAAGTCTGCCAGAGCCACGGCGTTCCGATCCTGGAGGACGACTGTTATGTCGACCTGCGCTTCGAAGGCGAGGACGTCACGTCGATCAGCAGCATGGCCGACAGCGGCGGAGTCCTGTACGTGGGTTCGATGTCGAAGATCATCGCGCCCGGCGTGCGCATGGGCTACCTGGTGGCCCCTGAGGTGGTGCGCGAGCGGGCGCTGAGCTTCAAGTCGGGCGGGGTTAACCAGTTCGCGGCGCTGGCGATTGAAGAGTACCTGCGCAACCACATGTACGACCACATTGACGAGGAAAACCAGGCGCTGAGGGCCAAGCGGGACGCGATGCTGGCCGCGCTGGGCGAGCATTTCGGCAATCGCGCCACCTGGTCGAAGCCTGAAGGCGGGCTGTACCTGTGGCTGACCATGCCGGAGGGCACGGACTTGGCCGGGTTCCAGGACCAGTCGTTCAACGAAGGCGTCGGATACTACAACGGCGCTATGTTCTCGCCGGAGGGCAACGGAAGGCACATGGCGCGGCTGTGTTTCGGGCACCCGACGGCGCAGACAGTGTCCGATGGCGTCGCGGAACTAGCGGCCATCTTCGAGCGCAACGGGATATTTTCCGGCTGATCACGGCGGACGGTCGCAACGACCGATCCTGGCTGAAAGAATAAGGGGCGGGTGAAACACCCGCCCCTTGGCGTCAGCGATGTTGACGAACTAGTCGTCGTCTCCAGTAGTGACCGGCTGAGCGGCCGGCTGGTGACCGTTGGTACGGATCGCAAAGCGGTCCACGAGGTCACCGATGCTCTGGCGGAAACCGGAGTACTCCAATTCGCCGTAGGGGAGCATGGCCGCGCCGGACCAACCCTGGGAGCGCATGGCGATGCCCTTTTCCTGGGCCAGTTGGCGGGTGTAATCCCAAGCCGGGTTGTCGAAGAAGTCCGTGGAGGACTCCGAGAACTTCCCCTCGCCGTTGATGCTGAAGCCCAAGCAGGACACCAGCGGCAGGCAGTACATGCCGGTCACGGCGGTGTTTATGGGCACCGGCATCAGGGGCATGACGTGGGAGCCACGGGCGTCGCCACCGATGTAGTGAGCCTTGGTGTAAGGGGAGATGAGCTCCTCCGGCGCGGGGAAAATGCCCTGGTTGCGCACCACGGCCACCGGGTCATCCTTGCCGGTGTAGCTACCGGCAATGTTGTGCAGGCGCGTGGCCGAGATGGCGGCCGCAGTCTGGCCGGTGTAGCGAGAGGTGACGCTTTCGATGGCGAACCGCTCGTTGTCGCGCAGGAGCACCGTGATGCGATAGTAGTCCTCGGGGGCGTTCAATGAAATGATGCTGTCCCCGTCGGTGTTGTCCATGTCGATGATGTTGAAGGTGAAGCCATCGCCCAGGCGAGGGAGCATCAGGCCGGCGCAGTACATCGGGTCGGCAAATCCGAGGAACGTCGGCAGGTTGTACGCGCCGGGGCCACACTTATCGGCGGCGAGGACGAAGAAGGATTCCGCAGGGCGGATGGGGTTGGTTTTCACCGGGTCGTGGTCGAAGGTAATCTCGGCCACGGCGGGGCCGGCGCCACGGATATTGCCGGACGGAGCGTCGACGAGCAGATCCTGGCCGGCGCCGTAAAGCCCGTACTGGCGGGCGATTTCAGTGGCTTCAAGGAAGGAGGTCCAGGCAAATTGGTGGACCGCTTCGTCGTTGTCACCGCGGGTGTGGGTCGTGGTGATACAGATGTCATCGCCGGTGTGGCCGACGTAGGCGTCGATGAGCAGGCCGTCGCGGACTGCCTTATCGGCGGCGGCGCGCACGGCGTCCATCATGCGGTCGGACGGCTTGGTGTGACCACCGATGGAGCCTACGTCCGCTTTGAGCACAGAAATGGTCAAATCCATGTGAGTTGTTCCTCCCACGCGAGTGCGACCGGGAACTGCAGCCGGCGCGAAATAATACATTGAAAACGTGAAAAATTGTCCTAACAAGGTAGCATCGTGCGGGCGAAACTGTCAATTTGAAACCCTCGAATCGCAGGGCCTTTGCAAAGGCCCTTCTCCCGCTCATGGTGAGCTTGTCGAACCGCGACTCCGGCAACGGTAGCATCCTTCGACAGGCTCAGGATGAGCGGAAACCAAAGAAACCCATTACTTTGCAAAGGCCCGGCGATTCGAGCAGGGCCTTTCCAAAGTCAATGCGCAGAGCGGCGCGACGCGGGAATCCGGTCGATGAAACAAGGCTTTCCCGTATGGGTCATGCTACTGGAGCGAGATTGCCGCGCTGGGCTCGCAATGGCACAAGCTACCTTGGAAAGGCCGTGCCCGAATCGGCACGTCCGGGCCCATCGTGCGCGCGTTCCGGCCCGGCGGGCAAGGAACCATGGCGCCCACGCCGCGCCGGCGCTCAGCAACCATCGAACCGGGTTTGACTGCTTTATGCCCCCATCGGACCCATGATCACGGATGCGAGTTCCCAGGGAATCGCAGCCAGGGCCTCTGGATAGGCGAGATGGCATGATGCCGTGCACGCGCATGTTTGCCGCTGACGCAGCAATCCCGTTATAATACGAACAAAGCCAGCAGATTTCGGGTGCCGATGAGTATAATCCTACAAATACTGTCCCTGCTTTTTGTGGTTCTGTGGACCGCCAAGCTCGCGCGAAACAAAGGGAGAAACGCGCTGGTCTGGGGTGGTGTCGCCGCGATACCAGCCGTGGGCCTGCTCGACATTTTTCCCGAGTGGATTACCGTGCTTTGCATGCTGCCGATGCTGGCATTGGTTTTCATGCCGGCCCGGAGGCCGGTTGCGACCGACAGCGGACAGGACGGGATGACTCCGTGCCCGCGGTGTCAGCACTCCCACGAGGCTGGCCCGACATTCTGCACCAACTGCGGGTGGGAACTGATACGCCCGTATGCGACGACGGATGCCACGGCAACAGCGACCGAAGGAACCGAATCGGCCGGTGCACCGACGTTTACGCCTGGAACCGCAGAGGGTGTTGAGCAGGGCGCGCCGACGACCGGCGCATCCCCAACGCAGCCGGCAGCAGATCCGGTGATGGCGTCGCAGCAGGCGGACGAAACGGAGGCGGCGCAACCGGCCGCGGCCGAACCCGACCCGGCTCCGGCATTTTCCATAGCTCCGCTGACAATTACGCGACCCCTGACCGCCGCGGGCATGACCGAGTTGGGACTCTCGATGTTCAACCAGGGACGGGTGAGGGAAGCCGTGGACCAGTTCACCAAGGCCATCGCGCTGGACCCGCGTTACCGGGAAGCGTGGGCCAACCGCGCCAAGGCGTATACCGAGCTCGGATTGAGCGAAAAGGCCGCGGCCGACCGGCAGCAGTTGGAAGCGATCTAGACTGCCGGCGTCTCACACCGCCATGATGTGGTAACCGGCGTCCACGGGAAGGATGGTTCCCGTCACGCCGCTGGATAGATCGCTGCAGAGGAACAGGGCGGTCTGCGCCACCTCATCGGCGGTGATGTTCCGGCCCAGGGGCGCTTTTTCAGCGTGGGCGCGACGCATATCCAGGAAGCCGCTGATTCCCCGGGCGGCCAGGGTGTCTACCGGGCCGGCTGAAATGGCGTTAACCCGAATGTTTGCTTCCCCGTATTCGTAGGCCAACTGGCGTACCTCGTGTTCGAGGGCGGCCTTGGCGGTTCCCATGACGTTGTAGCCGGGATACACCCGGCTGGAGGCATGGAAGGTCATGGCGATGACGCTGCCGCCATCGGACATCAGCGGCGCGGCGTGGCGGACCATGGGCAACAGGGTGAAAGCGCTGATCTCGAGGGCGGTGCGAAAGCCATCGCGGCCGGTATCGGCGAGCCGACCGGCGAGGTCGTCCCGGTTGGCGAAAGCGATGCTGTGGACCAGGATGGACAAGGAGCCCATCTGATCACCGATGGCATCGAACACCGCTCGGATCTGATCGTCGTCCGACGCATCGCACTCGATCAACACCGGATCGTCCAGCGTATCGGCGAGGCGTTCGACGCGGCTGCGCAGCCGCTCGTTCTGGTAGGTCAGGGCAATGCGGGCGCCGGCGTCGGCGAGGGTGCGGGCGATGGCCCAGGCGATGCTGCGGTCGTTGGCGACACCAAAAATGACCGCATTGCGGCCAGTCAAGTCGATGGGAAACACCGGGTTACCTCGTCAAATTATGGGTATGAGCTGAACACTAACCGGCGGGCTCAGCTCGTGAAATCGGGCGCGACCTGTTCCAGGAAGGTCTGCATCTGCTCCTCCTGGCGATAGGTGGCAAAGCGCACGATAACCTGGTCTGCTCCGGCCTCGACGTAGGCATGGATTTTTTCGCGGACCCGCTCTGCGCTGCCGAAGGGACCCCAGCGGTCGCCCCAGATGTTGGCTCCGTAGTATCCGAGCAGCCAGTCCTCCGCTTCGGCTTCGGCCCGGGCAATGTCCTCGTCCAGGTTGACGGTGAGGTACATCACGGTGGACATGGCGTCCGGGTCGCGGTCGTATTCGGCGCAATAGCCACGCACCGTGTCGTTCAGCTCGATGAGTTCGTCGGGTGTAGCGGAGATGGAGATCGCGCCGTCGGCGAGTCGAGCGGCGCGGCGGGCCTGGCGCTCACGCTGGGCGCCCTGGCCGTCGCCGCGGCCATGCCAGTGAACGCCGAGGTAAACGGGGACGCCGTGGGATTGTACCGGGGTTGGCTCCATCACCACGTCGTCGAGCTGGAAATGCCGGCCATCGTAGGAGAATGGCTTGCCGCTCCCCAGGCCCTTGACCACCTGCAGCATCTCCTCGAGGCGGCGCGCGCGGGTGCGCTGCGGCACCTCGGCGTTGCGCCATTCCGCCTGCTGCATCCCGTTGAACGCACCGCCGACCCCGACGCCGAGTTGCAAGCGCCCGCCGGAGATGAGATCGACGGTGCCCATCATCTGGGCCAGCAGCACGGGTTGTCGCAGGGCCATGAGCATCACGGCGGTGCCCAGGCGTACTCGGCTGGTGCGGGCCGCGATGGCGGCCAGGGTGGTCATGGCCTCCAGGCGAGGCTTGGCGGTGAGGCTGTCGCCGACCCACACGGAATCCATACCGGCCTCCTCAGCCCAGGTGGCCAGGCGGAGGACGGATTCGGCGTCGGTTGGCTTGCTGTCGGCCAGAAGCAGGCCCCGGGTCGGCAGCAGGCAGCCCAACTGTACACTTTTCGACATAGGTCAGCGGATCTCCAGGCTGGTGAGGTTCAGGGATTTGGGCTCGCGACCCAGAAGGCGACTGAGCAGGCCCGGCTCCATGTGCTCATATTCCTCGAGGTCAGAGCCATCGTCCAGGTCAAACCCCATGCCCTGACTGTAGTAGAAGGCGACGGACACGCCCATGCGCGCCGCAGTAGCGACGTGCTTGCGGAAGCTGTTGTTGCCGAGTTCAGGGCGGAAATAGGGTATGAGGTCGTAGGGAACCAGGATGGCGTTGGTTCCACCGTCACGGCGGGCGGGGGAGAGCGTAACGTTGTGCTGGTGCTCAGCGCTGCGGATCAACTGATGGATGTCGCCTGGTTTGATGAAGGGCAGATCGCCCGGGAGATACAGGGCCGACACCCCGCGCATACGAGCGTTTTCGAAGGACTTGGTTATGGTGTCGTTGAGGTTCCGGCCCAGGTCCTCCATCCAGTTGGCCCCGAGGGTACGGGCCACGTTTCGGATGCGGTCGTCGCCGCCAACCACCCAGAAGGGATCAATCCCCGCACCACGAATGGCCAGGAGGACGCGCCGGAACATGCCCATGGTGAGGTCTTCGCGGTCGGCGGGGCCCATCACGCGCGTGAGTCGGGTCTTGCAGTTGGCGAGCGGTTTCATGGGGATCACCGGGACGACGGTGGGGTTGGCCTGTTCGGGCGATTCGGTCATCATCTCTGCTTCTCCATGTCGGCAGCCAACGCGAGCACGCGCTCGGCCAGTTGGACCTTGTCCTCGTCGGACTGCATGATGGTGGGCATGACGGCCGCTCCCACTCCCTCGGCGCACACGGCGTCGGCCAGGTCCGCGTCCTGGGAATCAAGGACCAGCGCGTCGCAGATGCCGCGATATTCGCGGGCTACGCCGAGGGCGGAGACGTCGGCTCCCAGTTCCTGCATGATCTTGCCGGCCGGGCCGCGCACCGCCGCTCCGCCGACGATGGGGCTGACCGCGATGCGCGGCGCACGGTGCGACGCTATGGCGTCGCGCACTCCTGGTATCGCCAAAATGGGAGCGACGCTGAGGAACGGGTTGGAAGGGCAGATCACGATCGCAGCCGCGGCATCGAGGGCGGCTGCGAAACTGGGGGAAGGCTGCGCATCGGGGGCGCCGACGTAGTCCATGGAGCGCACCACGGGCTCGGCTCGGCGTTTCACGAAATATTCCTGCATGGAAAGAGTGCCGGCATCGGTATCGAGGACAGTCCGCACGGGTTGATCGCTCATGGGGATGATGGGGTGCTCGATACCGAGGTTGGCGGTCAGTTGCGAAGTGACCTCGCTCAACGACGATCCCTGCGAAAGCAGGTCAGTGCGTCGGATGTGCATGGCAAAATCCCGACTGCCCAAATTGAACCACGTATCGGCGCCCAGCCGGTTCAACATCTGCAGGGTTTCGAAGGAATCCCCGTCAATTCCCCAACCGGTTTCGGGATTATACAGGCCCGAAAGGGTGTAGGTCATCGTGTCCAGGTCGGGGGACACGTGCAGACCGTGGAACTGCTCGTCATCGCCGGTATTGACGACGATGGCCAAGCGGTGAGGCGGCAGTATTCTGGACAGGCCCAGGGCGAGCTTGGCCCCACCGACGCCGCCGGCCAGGGCGAGCACCAGTCCCGTGGCAGGAAGGGTCACGGACTAAACCGGCTGCTGGGCGCCGCTCCGTTCCCGTTGGGCCCGGGGGTGCTCGAAGCGGTAGGATTCCATCTGCACCAACTGGTTGTAGGAACCGAAGATCTCCTCCACGTTGTCGCCAACGAGGTCCAGCGGATCGAGGGCTTCGTCGGAATCGCTGTAGACGCGGCGGAGGCCGTAGGTGGTGTATCGCTCGGCGGGGGTGCGGCCGGCCTCGCGGATCATGGCGCGGAACTCGGAGGGACGCATCAACTGCCCGTGCATGGCCCCGGCGGAGGTGGAGATGCTCTCGTTGATCAGGGTTCCGCCGAGGTCGTTGACGCCGGCGTTCAGCAGTAGTTGGGACATCCGGCTGCCCTCTTTCACCCAGGACGCCTGGATGTTGGGTATCCAGTTGTTGAGCATGATACGGGCGATGGCGTGGACCTTGATCACATCCATGCCCGTCGGGCCGGAGCGAACGTTTTCGACGGTGCCCTTCAGATACATGGGGGCCTCGGAGGCGACGAAACTGAGCGGCACGAACTCGGTGAACCCGCCGGTCTGCTGCTGGATTTCGCGCAGCAGGGCGATGTGACGCACGATCTGGGCGTTGGTTTCCCGGTGCCCGAACATGACCGTGGAGGTGGTGGGGATGCCCAGATCGTGGGCGTTGGTGATCACCTCGATCCACTGGTCAACGGTGATGCGACCGGGAGAGATTATGTCGCGCAGTTCCTGGTCCAAAACTTCCGCGGAAGTGCCGGGCAGGCTGCCCACGCCGGCGTCTTTCAATCCCTGGAGGTATTCCCGGATGGTGCACTTGGAGCGGATGGAACCGTAGAGCACTTCCTCCGGGGAAAACCCGTGGACGTGCATATCCGGCAGTTCTTCCGTGATGGCCTCGCACAGGCGGATGTAGAGATCGCCTTCCATCTGGGGAGGCAGGCCGGCCTGGACGCAGACCTCGGTGGCACCGTAGGACTGGGCTTCTTTGGCACGGCGGATGATCTCGTTCACCGGCAGGAAGTAGCCTTCCTCCTCGCGGAAATCACGGCTGAAGGCGCAGAAGCCGCAGCGCTTGATGCACACGTTGGTGAAGTTGATGTTCCGGTTGACCACGTAGGTCACCAGGTCACCCACCGAACGGCGGCGCAGTTCGTCGGCCACCATGGTCATGGCGGTGAATTCGGGCCCGGAGGTCGCGAAGAGGGTGTCGGCCTCGTCGACGGAAATATCGCCACCGGCCAACGCATGCTCCAGAACGGAGGCCACGTCCGGGCGCAGAGTTTGGATCAGCGCAACCAGGGTTGCGGGAGCGTCACGGTCAGTTGCTGTGGACATAGCGTCGAATTCCCCCTTTGACGTATCCGGACTCGTCGGTGAGTCGCACCAATTTTTCCTTGAGAGGCGATGGCAACGGCCACTGCGAGCCGTCGGCGAAGTATTCTGGATATACCGGCAGGCGCGGGCGCAGTTCGTAACCGGCCTCGCGGGTGCGCCGTTCCAGTTCGGCAAGCTGAGGCCAGGGGGCCTCGGGATTGACGTAGTCGATGGTGAGCGGGGAGACGCCTCCCCAATCGTTGATGCCGGCGTTGATGTAACGCTCGTAGTCTTCGCTCAAGTTGGGAGGGACCTGGATGTTGACCCGCTCGCCCAGGATGAGCCGGGCGACGGCGGTGGTCCACATGAGTTCGTCGGGCGCGGCGTCGGGGGTGTCGGCCATGGGCGTGTCCGCCTTAGCGCGGAAGTTCTGGATGATGACTTCCTGGATGTGGCCGAAGCGTTGGTGCAAACGGCGGATGTCCAGCAGGGATTCGACCCGCTCCCGGCGGGTCTCTCCGATGCCGATGAGGATGCCCGTGGTGAAGGGTATGCCCAACTCGCCGGCCAGCTCCATGGTGCGGAGGCGCACGCGAGGCCGCTTGCTCGGCGCGAATTCGTGGGGCCCGCCGGGTTCATAGAGGCGCGGGCTCGAGCTCTCCAGCATGATGCCGATGGACGGGTTGGTGGGCTGCAGCGCCTCGAGTTCGCGGCGGCTCATGGTGCCGGGGTTGCCGTGGGGCAGCAGGTCCGTTTCCTCGAAAACGGCGCCACACATGTGGGCCAGGTATTCGTGGGTCGTGCGATAACCCCGGCCGGAAAGCCACTCCGCTGCTTCCGGATACCGCTGCTCGGGTCGCTCGCCCAAGGTGAACAGGGCTTCGGTGCAACCGAGCCGCTGGCCGGCGCGGGCTACGGACAGGACCTGGTCGATGGTGAGGTACAGGCCGTCGGTTTCGTCGGGCGACTGGCGGAAAGTGCAGTATCCGCAGAAATCGCGGCACATCCTGGTGAGGGGTATGAACACCTTTGGAGAGAAGGTGATCGTCCGTCCCCGTCCACGATCCCGCAACTCGGAGGCGGCGGCACACAGGTCGGTCTCGTGTTCGCTATCGAGGTCCAGAAGCGTGAATGCACCCTCGTCAGAGAGCGCAGACCCGGAGGCCACGCGGTCCAGCGAAGGCAGGCGTGAGATGGTCGGGTTGACGGTTATACCAGGAGGCACGTGGGTTGTCCGCAGGGGTGATCCGTGAAAGTCGGATCAATTGTATGTAAGGGGCAGGAGGGATTCAAGACGAACCGCGTTGAACCGCAACAACGATACCACGTTATGTCAACCAACACCGTCGTCATACGGACAGCGCATGGGTTACCGCGCTGTGCCGCAAACAGTTATGTCAATCTACAAACAATTGGCCTTGTTTCGTCGGATCCGCTCCCGGAGCTATCCACGGCCAACCCAGGTATTCGTAGGCCAGGCGCGTGGCGACGCGGCCCCTTGGGGTTCGTTCCAGAAGCCCCTGCTGGAGGAGGAAGGGTTCTAGGACTTCCATCACCGTGCTCGCATCCTCGCTCATGGAGGCGGACAGGGTGTCCAGGCCGACGGGACCGCCGTCGAACTTCTCGATGATGCTGGACAGCAGGCGGTGGTCGGTTTCATCAAGGCCGCGGGCGTCGACGCCGAGGCGGTCCAGGGATTCGCGGGAAACGGGACCGGTCACCCGGTTGTCGGCCCGAACCAGGGCGTAGTCGCGGGCGCGGCGGAGCAGGCGATTAGCGATGCGAGGGGTGCCCCGGGAGCGCACCGCGACCTCACGTAGGCCTTCTGCGTCGGCGTCGATGTCGAGGATCCGCGCCGAGCGATTCACCACGGTTTCCATGTCGTCGTCAGAGTAGTAGTCGAGGCGGAACACCGAGCCGAAACGGTCGCGGAGGGGGGCGCTGATGAGGGAGTAACGGGTGGTGGCTCCGACGAGGGTGAAGGGATTGATGCGCAGGTTGATGCTGCGGGCCGACAGTCCCTTGCCCACCACCCAAGAGAGGAAGAAGTCCTCCATGGCCGAGTACATCACCTCTTCGACGGCGCGGTTCAGGCGATGGATTTCGTCGATGAACAGGACGTCGTTGGGCTGCAGCCCGGTCAGGATGGATGCGATGTCGCTGGCACGCTCGATGGCGGGACCGGAGGTGACCTTGATGGTCGAGCCCATCTCATGGGCGATGATGTTGGCGAGGGTGGTCTTGCCGAGGCCGGGCGGGCCGTAGATCACGACGTGGTCGAGGGCCTCGCCGCGGATTCGAGCGGCCTGCATGGCAATGCTGAGGTTTTCCCGCACCTGGGGCTGGCCAACGAAGTCGTCGAGGCGGGCCGGCCGCAGGCGGACGTCCTGTTCGCCGTCATCGCCTTGAGTCGCCGGCGAAATCGGACGGGCTTCGGGGTCGGTAGCGCCTTCGGGCCGCTGTGTGGTGGTCATAACCGCATTCTAGGGGCCGCGTCGTTCGGGGGTCAACTGCGACGGTTACGCTTTTGTGCGTCATCGGGCGGGCGACGCGTACGCGTTTCGTTATCGCTCGGAGCGTAGCGGCGTGGCGATCTCATTCCCGGAGTAGCGATCGTTGCCCCAACGAGATTGCCGCGCTTCGCTCGCAATGACAGGTCCAGCGCAATGACAGGTCCAGTGACACGGGGTACGGGTGAGCGGCGGTTCGGGCGGATTGCGCCCGGGCGTCCGGTTGACGGTGTGGCGGGGCGCTTGCTACACTTCACCCCCCGTGGGCGGTTAGCTCAGTTGGTTAGAGTACTTGCTCGACACGCAAGAGGTCAGTGGTTCGAGTCCACTACCGCCCACCATCACGACGCGCCTGAAAAAGAAGCGGTCTCCTTGTGGAGGCCGCGTTTGCGTTTAATTTTCGGGGCGCTAACCCTCGACTCCGGGAGACCACTTGTAGATGTTGGCGAGCGCTCCGCCCATGAGGATTTCGCGATCCGCATCGGACAGGGTGTCGGTAACGCGGAAGGCATCGACTCCCTGCTCGTAGTTCAGCAGGTTGACGGCGCGCGTCCAGTCGGTGCCCCAGATGCAACGCTCCAGGCCGAATGCATCGAAGATGCGGTGCAGCGGTTCCCAGATGTCGGCGTAAGGGAAAGGCTCGTGGGCCAGCGTGCCGGCGCCGGAGATCTTGATGGCGACGTTGTCGCACTCGGCCAAGGCCAGGACGTTGGGCAGGTCGGCCCAGGGTTCCGGCGGCGCGGGCGGTTCGAAGGGCTGGGCCAGGCCCAGGTGATCGACGATGAGTTGGGTGTCCGGGTTGCGGCGGGCCAGTTCCAGCATCAACGGCAGTTTGCCGGAGCACATGAGGTTGACCGGAACGCCGGCGCGGCCGCCGGCGGCGATGATCTGGTTCACGCCGGGATGGTCCGCCTCGTAGTCCACGTCCCGGAGCATGATGCGGGCGCCGACCACGCCGGGGCGACCGGTCCATTCCGCCATCTCCTCGTCGATTGACGGAGACTCAGGGTCGAAGGGGCGGACCAAACCGAACTTGCTGGGATGCTGATCGTAGACCTCCAGGGCGTAGCTCGCGTCATAACGGTACATGGCGAAGGGCGAGATCAAGATCGCGCCGTCGACGCCGACGGCATCCATGGCGGCGACCATATCGTCACCGGTGGCCTGATCCGGGCCCTGCAGGTAGCCGGCCCAGGGGCGCGCGGGGGTATTGAGTTCGTAGCAGTGAACCTGGCAGTCGATGGTTAGATTGCGGTCGGCCATCGTATCCTCCTTGCGGACTGAGGAATTTGGACGCGGAACGGTTGGTTCCGCGATCAGTGCGAATGGGCTTAGTTGCTGAGCATCCAGTTCACGCCGAACTTGTCGGTGCACATGCCGAAGTAGGCGCCCCAAAACATTTCCTGAGGCTCCATGGCTATGTTGCCGCCATCGGCGAGCCCGGCGAACAGGCGGTCGGTTTCATCGCGGCTGTCGGTGGAGATGCTGATGGAGAAATTGTTGCCGGCTACGGGCGGCGGGCCGAAGGCGGAGCAGCTGTCACTGCCCATGAGGACGCCGCCGGCTACGGGCAGGGACACGTGCATGATGCGGCCCAACTCGTGCTCCGGCAGGGGCGGCATATCGTCCGGCCCCTCGGCAAAGGTGTTGATGATGGCGAATTCACCGCCGAACACCGAGCGATAGAACTCGAAAGCCTCGCGGCAGTTGTCGTTGAAATGGAGGTAGGCGTTGAGATCCATTGATTGCTCCGGGTAGGAAATTGCTCCGGGTAGGGGAAGGTGGGGCGTTTTGGCCCGCGGACGGGCCGGAAACGGTCGAGTTATTCGTCGTCCGGATGGGTGCTGATGAAACGGCCGGCGCGGACGGGATCGACGTGGGGAGCCCGCACCTCGATGCCGGCCTGCTCCTCCTGCAACCGAACGGTGATGCTGCTGTCCGACTCGGCCCAGCCGCGATTCATGGCCTGCATGGCGATCTGCTCGGCCAGGGTGGACATGGGCATGGGAACGTCGTACTCCCGGGCCAGTTCCGTCGCCAGCGAGATGTCCTTGTAGGCCAGGTTCAACGCGAAACTTGCCGGCTCGAACTCTCCCCGAAACATCGTCCGCACCAACCCCTCATGGAGCACGCGCATGCGTCCGAGGGAACCGCGACGGATACATTCCCAGAGGGCCTCCGGCTCGACGCCGGCCTTGACGCCCAGGGTCATGCCCTCAGCAATGGCCTGGCGTACGCTGTGACCAATCATGTTGTGCACCAGCTTCGCCACGCTCCCCGCGCCAATCTCTCCCGCGTAAAACACCTTGTCTCCAAAGGCGTCCAGAATCGGCTTCACCCGGTCGAACACCTCCCGATCTCCACCCACCATCACCGCCAGGTTCCCCGACGCCGCTCCCGTCTTCCCACCGCTCACCGGCGCGTCCAGCACGTGACACCCCTTCGCCCGAAACTTCGGCTCGATCTCCCGAATCAGCGTAGGTCGGCTCGACGATAAATCAATGTACACGCCGCCCGGCCGCATGCCCTCCAGCACTCCCTCTGCTCCCGTGGATACCGCCTCCACCTCGTAGGGACCCGGAAGCGACGTGAAGGTCACGTCGCTGGCCTGGGCCACCTCGGCCGGCGTGTTCGCCAGACGGGCTCCGCCTTCCAGCAGGGGCAACGCCGCCTCCTCGCGCAAATCGTAGACGATCATCGGGTAGCCGGCCCGCTGTATGTTGGCGGACATGCCCCCGCCCATGTTGCCCAGTCCAATGAATCCCACAGTTTCCATAACGCATCACCTGCTCTCAAATTTTGGTTCGCAGCCGCAGTATATCGCACGGGAAACGGGCGAAATTGGGCCGAATGCTATAATGTTTTCGAATGCCCCGTGGTGTAGCGGTAGCACGTCAGCCTTTGGAGCTGTAAGCCCTGGTTCGAACCCAGGCGGGGCAGCCAATTTGTCCCGGATACAACATTCAGGGCGACCGTCTGGTCGCCCTTATTTGTTGGCCCGCCGTTCCAGGAACAACGGCATCCCGCCCTTGGGCCGCAGCGATATCAGCGGCAGCATCTCGGCCTTGTGCCTCGGGTCGTGGCGGGCCTTCCAACCCTGCCCCAGGGTAGCCAGTATCATCTTGGCTTCCATCATCGCGAAACCCTCGCCGATGCACTGGCGCGGTCCACCGCCAAAGGGGTAATAAGCGTAGCGCGGCAAGGCTTCCCGGAACTCTTCCGTCCACCGTTCCGGATGGAACTCCAGCGGATCGTCGAACCAGCGCGCGTCGCGCTGGATCACCAGCTGCGGCGCCGCCAGCAGCGCGCCCGGCGGGATGCTGTAGCCGCCCAGCTCAAAGGGCTGGAAAGCCATGCGCGACCAGAACCAGATGGGCGGATAAAGGCGCAGCGATTCCGCGAGAACCTGATCCGTGTAGGTCAGGTTTGCCAGGTCTGCCAACTCCGGCGGCCGATCGCCAAGAACGTCGTCCAGCTCGGCGTGGAAACGCGCTTGCGCATCGGGGTTGGTGGCCAGCAGGTACCAGGTCCACGTGAGGCAGACGGCGGTGGTTTCGTGCCCTGCCGCAAACATCGTGATCGTCTGGTCGCGCACCTGCTGATCGGTCAGCGGCTGGCCGACTCCCGCCTCGTCCTCCAATCTGGCGTCGAGCCACAGGGAGAGCAGATCGTCCTCGCCCGTCGATCGTTCCCGCCGCTCGGCGATTAACCCAAAGATCATGCGGTCAAGTTCCGCCCGGGCCCGCCGGAAACGCACCGTGTACGGCACCGGCAGCCGATGCATCAGCCGCCGCAACTTCGGCGGTTGGTTCACCCGTCGGACCAGGTAGTTGTTGATCAGTTCGAACGCCTCGCCGATGCGGCGCACGTCATCCGGCAGTTCCAGCCCGAACAGCGTTTTAACCACCACCCTCAGCGTCAGCGCCCCCATTTCCCGGGCCATGTCCACGCGCTGCCCGTCAGTCCACGTTTCCCGGTGGTGCGCGGCGAAGTCACGCATCGATTCGCCGTAGCCTTCAACTCGTCCCCGGTGGAACTGCGGCTGCATCAACCGCCGCTGCTGCAGGTGCTCCACCGGTCCGGCGGTCACCAAACCCTCGCCCATCGCATACTTGAGCACATCCGTATTTGGCCCTCTTCCCACCAGCCGGTGGTTCGTAACCACCACATCGCGAATCAGGTCGGGATGGTTGACCATCAGCAGCAGGGCCGGCTTGACCGACAGCGTAACCAGGTCGCCGTACGCGGCAGAGTCCAGCATGAACCGGATCGGGTCGCGAACGTAACGCAGCGTCTGCCCAATGACGGGCAGCTCCGGCGGGCCGGGTGGCAGGTCGCTGCGGTCGACTACCGGTCGCGGCGGATATGTCACCGTGGAAGTCGTCATGGCCAGGATCTCGGGCTCACCGCTCGGCGGCCCGCGAAAAAGAGCACATCTAGCCGTCCAGCGGAATCGTTGCCGTCAGGCGGGGCTGATCCCCAACCGCGCGCGTCGTGTGTCCGCGGCCGGTCAGATCTTCCGCCAGTGTCACGTGCCCGGCGCCGAACCGGTGCACCGACCCGTCGCCCAGTCCGATTTCAACCTCGCCCTCCAGCGTGATGACAAACTGCCTTCGCGGGGCGCAGTGCCAGTCGCTGAAATATCCCGGCTCGACGCGACGGAAAACAATCCCCTTGGCGGCCTGCATCGCCGCAAATTCCGGATGCGATTCCAGTTCGATTTGCTCGATGTGCGACTGCCCGTCGTCGCCCGTGTAAAGTCTCATGATCGGCATGGTCGTCCCCCTGTTGGTGGTGAACCCTTACTTGATTACGCCCAATTCTATCAAAATGGACGCGGCGGTCGCGTCTTTGATACTGGTTCCCACCGCCAGACGAATATCCGGCAACGTCCCAACCGCACAACTGAAAGCCCAACCGGGGCGTCGATGTCCTTCCGGGGTCGGTTTGGAGCGACCGCAAAGGTTCAATCCGGCGGGCTTTCGAGCCCGTCGAACGCGGCTGCTGCGATGCCTTTCAGTTGACCGATGTTTAGTGCCTTGTTAGAATGCCCGGCAGTCTATTAATTCGGGCGGTCATGCTTACAATCGGTCTAACCGGCGGTATTGGAAGTGGCAAAAGCGTAGTTGCCGAGCTGTTGCGCGAGCAGGGCGCGTCGATAATCGACGCCGACAGGCTGGGCCACGAGGCTTACGCTCCGAACTCCGAAGCCTGGCGGCAGGTCGTCGCAGCCTTCGGAGAGGACATATTAACCACGGAAGGCGAAATCGATCGGCGCAAACTGGGCTCCATAGTGTTCGCTGACCCCGCCCAACTCGAGCGGCTCAACGGCATCATGCATCCGTTGATGGCTCGGATGGTCGAGGACCGCAAATCCGGCCTTGCTGCAGACGGCATCCAGGTCGCTGTGGTGGAAGCCGCGGTACTCTTCGAGGCGGGTTGGGATAAGCTGGTCGACGAAGTCTGGTCAACGCACACCCCAGCCGACGTGGTCGTCGAACGCCTGCGTCAACGCAACGGAATGACCGAAGAGGAAGCCAGAAAGCGAATCAACTCGCAGATGCCAGCGGAAGAACGCAACGGGCGTTCCGACGTGGTCGTTGAAAACTCTGCTGATTTGGCCGCATTGGAACGCGATGTGGCAGCTCTGTGGCAAGCTCGAGTCAAAGGAAAGGTAAATCAAGGCAATGGTTGAAGCAAACATCGAAATGCTGGAAGACGAACCCAGTTTCAAAGAGTTCGCCATCGAAGAGTTCCTGGTCCGCAGCGAGCCCTACTACCGCGCGGTCGGCGACGAACTGGAACTCTTCGAGGCTGCCTACGAGCAGCACATCCCGGTCCTTCTCAAGGGCCCCACCGGTTGCGGCAAGACTCGCTTCGTGGAGTACATGGCCTGGAAACTCGGCCGACCCATCACATCGGTTCGGAACGAGGGCCAGGACATGCGCGAAGGCGAAGTTCGTGTCCCGCTGGTAACCATTGCCTGCCATGAAGACCTCACCGCCAGCGACCTCGTGGGTCGCTACCTGCTCGATGCCAACGGCACCCGGTGGATTGACGGCCCCATGACCCGCGCGGTCAAGGCCGGCGCAATCCTGTACCTCGATGAAGTGGTGGAAGCCCGTAAAGACACCACCGTGCTGATCCACCCCCTCACCGACCACCGGCGCATCCTGCCAGTCGAGAAGACCGGCAACATCATCGAGGCAGACGATCGCTTCCTGCTCTGCATCTCCTACAACCCTCATTACCAGAGCGCCCTGAAGGACCTGAAGCACAGCACCCGGCAGCGGTTCATCTCCATAGAATTCGACTATCCGCCGGTCGATGTGGAAGCCGAAATTGTGGCCAAGGAAAGCGGCTGCGACGAAGACCAGGCTCACGCCCTGGCCCGCCTCGGCGAGAAGATTCGCAACCTGCGTGAACACGGTTTGGCCGAAGGCGCCAGCACCCGCCTCCTGATCTACGCCGGCCGGCTTATGCAGCAGGGCATCCCCGCCCGTCGCGCCTGCCAGGTCGCCATCGTCTGGACCCTGTCTGACGAAGCCGAATTGCAGCGGAGCATCGAAGAAGTGGTGTACTCCATCTTTGAGTAGCTGATGGAACCTCAATGGGTGCAATCACCCTCGACCTAGTCCGCAACGCGCTGGCCAATCGCCAGTTGATTACTGCCGCCGCTGAAGGCCTGATGCCGGCGGCAGTAATGATATTGCTGTACCCCAAGGACGGCGAGTTCTGCGTGCTGCTGAACAAACGGTCCATGACGGTTGAGCACCATAAGGGAGAGATGTCCTTCCCCGGCGGCGCCCGCGACCCGGAAGACGCGGATTTCGAAGACACCGCCCGTCGTGAGACCGAAGAGGAGATGGGCATCGCCCGGGACGACATAACGATCCTGGGACGCCTCGACGACAACGTCACGCGGTCCAACTTCATCGTAAAGGTCTTCGTGGGAACCATCCCTTACCCCTACCGGTTCAACCCCAGCTCGGACGAAATCGCGGAGGTTGTCGAGATTCCCGTGAACGTTCTGCGCGATCCTGCTACCCTGCGCTGGGACTCCCGGATCGAAAACGGCGAGAGGATTTCCGTGCGCTCCTACGGCTACGAGCAGCATCTCGTTTATGGAGCCACCGCCAAGATCCTCGACCAGTTCCTTGAGACCATCGATGCTGAGCTGCAGAACGATGCTGAACTGCAAAACGATGCTTAGCTACCAAACGATGCCGAGCTGACATAAGGAGGGCACGAGCCTTGACTAATCCCGCTACCGGCAACCTGCTGGACGAACTGGCCAAATTACCTCCGGCAGTCGCCGAAGCCTATCAAGCCGTGGCCGACGCCATGGCCGAGTCCTTCAGCGATGAAGAAACCGCTCTGTGGGCCCGCGAGGGCGTCGCCATCGGCACCCAGACCGTACGCTCATGGGAGTCCGCGGTGGAATACTACCGCGTGAGCCCCGAGGTGGCCCGGTCCCTCGCCTTTGCCTCGTTCATGCAGTGGGCCCGCTGTGGGACCTACCTGTCCCAGGACTCGCCGACGCTGGCCGTCGCTTTTTTCAAAGCCAGTCCGTCCATCGTCACCAACCTCCGACCTCAGTACATTCCGCGCTGGGCCGGTCTGGGCCGTTCCCTTTACAAGGGCACCTGGAAATCCAGCACGCTGGCGGCCCGGTTCTTCGAAGTCAGCCCCGACCTGGTTCGCAACCTCCCCTTCTGGGACGTCGAAGTTTTCGCATCGCTGATCGAGGCATTGTCCTACAAGTCTTACGACGTTGCCGCTGAATGCCTGGTCCTCGGGCGGGATGTCCTGCCGGCTATGGGGCGGGAACGCGAGGCGTTCCTGTCGATGTCGCGCGCCCTGACCGACAGCAGTTGGAGAGAGGTCAAGGCATGCCTGGAGATGGCTCCGCGCGCGCTGCAGCATGTCGAGGAGGGGCAGACGGGCCGGTTCCTGCGCCTCGGCGAAAAGCTCGCCAAGATGGGCCTCCGCGACACCTCCCGGTTCCTTTACGACGGCGCCCAGGCTCTGTCCCACGTTTCTGCGGGCTCCCAGGGGCACATCCTTGACCTGTGCGAGGGTCTGCTGGCCAGCACCCCCGACGCGGTTCCGCCCTTCCTGAAGAGCCTCGACCCCGTGCTCAACCGGATCACTCTGCAGCAGCTTGACCAGTGGTATCAACACGGCGTCGAACTGCTCAACGAGAACCCGGAAAGCGGCATCGCATTTTTCAAAATCGAGTCGAATACCTCGGAATCCATGCTGGAAACCCTTTCCTCCAGCTTGGACCTGGAGCGGGTCAAAGGCATCATGCGCCTCTACACCCGGGCGCTGTCCGGCGAGAACATCGAGGTGCTCAGCACGGCGGAACTCGTCCGTCGACAGATCGGCTGGGTCGACCAGGACACCGCCGCCACCGACGGGACCAAGGTCTACCTGCCGCCCGTAATCGACAACTACAACGACAAGGCGCAGAACTTCGCCTGGTTCAAGGTGGTGGCCACCCACCAGGTTTCCCACCTTGAATTCGGCAGCTTCCAGTTCGACTTTGTCCGCCCAGCCAACGTGTTTGACGATCGTCGTTTCCAGATGGAAGAAGCGATCCAGGCGCGCATCGAGGCGATTCGCACTGCCACCGCCGAGCACTTCCAGTTGCTCGACTCCGACGCCGCCCCGTCCATAGAAGTCGGGGAGGGCCCGGGCGGCACCATGCGTGTCTACACCGACATCGGCCGCTTCCTGTCGCTGTTTGAAGACCGCCGCATGGTTTTCGACCTGTTCAGCGTGCTCGAAGACTGCCGGCTGGACTACCGCATCAAGACGGAGTACCCCGGTATCCGCCGGGCGGCGCTGGACGTGCAGGGCGACGCTCTCGCGCAGCGCCCGCGCATCGAGGAGCTGCCGCTGCAGGAAGCCCTGATCGAGTTGCTGGTCCACATGAGCCTGGACCGCTTCGAGGGCCTGCCCGTGCCGCAGGACTATCGTGAAGAAGCCTACATGCTCGCCCGCATCATGCACCGCCTGCGGACGGTGCGCGCGTCCATTGAGGACACCGGTGAAGCGGCTTTGCGGGCTTACGAGATCATCTCCCGCCTCCAGAACGAGCAGGAACCGGAGGATGAGTTCCAACCGGAGGACCTGGACGATCCCGGCGAATTCTCCGAGGAAGAGTACCAGGCGCTGCTCGACAAGCTGCAAGCCCAGATGAGCGAGCAGGAGGGCGAGCAGGGTGAGGGTGACCCTTACGAATCCCCCGAACCCGTCGAATATCGCGGTGACTTCAAGCCCGAGATGGTCCAGCTGCTCACCAAGCTCCAGATGGACCAGAGCGAGATGGGCGACGCCGAGCCCATGACCCAGGAGGAACTCGAGCAGTTGCTCCAGGACAGCGCCGAGCTCGAACTGGATGCCCAGGAAGGCGACGTCGACCAGAGCATGGCCATGTTCGCCCAGAACATCATGAAGGAAGCCGGTGTGCCCCCGCCGTCCAACGACCCGGGGCGCGGCTACGGCCCGATCCTCCACGATGACGACGCCGGCGGCGAGCTGGAAGCATTGGAACCCAAGACTTTCGTCTACGACGAGTGGGACTTCCGCGCCAACGACTACAAGCCGCGCTGGTGCATCGTCAAGGAGAAGATCCTCGACGAGGGCGACCCGAACTTCTACAACGATTCCCTGCGCAACTACGCCTCGCTGCTGGCCCACATCAAGCGCCAGTTCGAGCTCATCATGCCGGAAACCTGGCGCAAGACCTACCGTCTGATCGACGGCGAGGACATCGACCTGAACTCGGCCCTCGAAGCCTGGGCTGACCTGCGCATGAACGTGCCGCCGGACGAGAAGATCTACTGGCGCCGCAACCGCGTGGAGCGCGATGTCGCCGTGGTCTTCCTGCTGGACATGTCGGCTTCCACCGCCGAGGCCATCGATGAGGGCCGCCACTCCGTGGACGACCGGGACGCTCCGGACGACCCCGTTGAGTACATGGTCTGGCTGCGCCGGCGCCGCGAAGGCCTGGTGCGCCGCCACTACAAGCGCATCATCGACCTCGAACGCGAGAGCTGCGCGCTCCTGATCAACGCATTGGAGTCCATCGGTGACACCTACGGCATCTACGGCTTCTCCGGCTATGGCCGCGAAAACGTGGAATTCTACGTGATCAAGGACATCGAAGAGCAGTTCAACGACAAGATCAAGCGGCGCATCGACAAGGTCACCCCACTGCACGCCACGCGCATGGGTTCGGCCATTCGACACGCCGTCACCAAGCTGGAAAATCAGGACGCGGCAACCAAGATCATGTTCCTGATCAGCGACGGTCGGCCACAGGACCGCGGGTACAGCCGGGAAGGCGTTGAGAAGGAATACGCCGTCCACGACACTCACCAGGCCCTGCTGGAAGCCAAGCGCAAGGAGATCGTCCCCTTCTGCCTGACCGTCGACAAGGCCGGTCACGACTACCTGAAGACGATGTGCGGCGACCTCAACTACGAGGTCCTGGACGACATCTGGGCGCTGCCGGAAAGGCTGCCCATGCTCTACCGGTCACTGACCATGTAGGTCGAAGTTCGGGAACCGCGGAATCTTGCAGGGGCGAATGAACATTCGCCCCTGCGCTTTGTTTCGTGACCGTCTACGGCGCGACTTCCGTAATCAGTTTACGTAACTCCGTGAGAGCCGTGTTGCAGGACCGGCGCTTGATGACCAGCCGACGCGGCGGCGTCCGCAACGGGAACTCACGCACGTCATCCCCGTGGGCAATGGCGATGTGAATCGTCCCGGGCCGGTTTCCCTCGAGTTCCTGCGGCCCCAGTACTCCGGTCAACCCGATGCCAAAATCAGCGCCGGTGGCAGACTGGGCAACCTGGGCCATGGCGTTGGCGGTTTCCTGGCTCACTACTCCGTGGGTCTCCAGGACACCGGAAGCGACACCCGACGCAATCATTGCCTCGATGGTGTACGCCACGTTGCCTCCCCGGTACCACTGATTGCTGTCCGGCGCCTCGGTGATCGTGTTGGCCAGGAAACCGCCGCTGACCGATTCCATGGTGGCCAGCGTCATACCACGGCCCACCAGCGCCGCGCCAACGGACAGCTCGGGGGTTTCGTCGTCGTAACCCCACACGTAAGGCGCCAGCCGGTCGTGGATAGCGTCTTCGATCGGCGCGATCATCTCTCGTGCCGCCGCCTCATCCGAGGCGCGCGCAATAATCCGCAGGTGAATGCCATCCGCCTTGGAATAGATCCCGAGATACGGGTTCTCCAGGCCGAAATACTCGGACATAATCTCGTCCACCGATGCCTCACCCAGTCCCAGAGTCTTGATGTTGCGGGTGATGGTGACCTCGGTATCCACGAGTTCCTTCAACTTGGCGTCGATTTCATCCTGCCACATCGCGCGGTTTTCACCGGGCGGTCCCGGCATGCAGACGATGTGCTTCCCGTCTCGTTGCGCCCACCAACCGGGCGCCGTTCCGTTCCGGTTTGTGATGAACTCCGCGGACGGTATCAGGTGTGCCTGCTTCACGTTGTGGCCCGGCATTTCCTGACCCCGGTTTCGGAACCACTGCCTCAGGTTTTCCAGTTCCGGCTCCTGAACTACAGGCGTCTCCCCCAGGGCGGCAGCCACGGCCTCCCGCGTCAAATCGTCCTGCGTGGGACCGAGGCCTCCCGTGGTGAATATGATGTCGGAGCGCTGCCAGCCGTGCACGAAGGCCTCGGTGAGCATCGGCAAGTCGTCCCCGATGATGCTGACCCACTGGAGCTGAATACCCAGCGCCGGCAATCGGCCTGCGATCCAGCTGGCGTTGGTGTCCGTCAACTCGCCCATCAACAGTTCCGTGCCGACGGAGATAATCTCTGCCTTCAAAATAGCCTCCTCAGCGGCCCGGCTATGGGCAGTTGTATGGTCTTTCGGTCGGGGGTTCTTCAACCAGGCAGATGGTCCGTTCCACGCGCACCCGGTTCACGACGTAAACAACCGGATCATCCGGCAACCCCGCGAAATGCACCACTATGTCCGGGTTGCCGGCCTCGTCAAGGAACGGTTTGCCGTCCTGGTCCACCTCAATGTACCCGCCGCCCATGTAAAATTCGCGCGTTTTTTCGTGGGTCCTGATCTGCACCCTGGTCATCGGGGGTTGCAATCCATATTGCGGGTCGTGGGCCGCGTCTTCCTCAACGTGCCATCCGCCGGGCGCCTCGGGGCCGCCGGGTTTGGTCGGCTTGCCGAACCACTGCAACTGCGAGAGCCACCACTCCGGTTCGACGACCGCCGTGCGCTCGCCGTCGATGGTGACGTACCACGTGCGCGTCCCGGGCTCTGGCGTATAGGTCGCCGTCACGCCATTATGGGTGATCTCCAATTCCTGGATGTCCCGGAATTCTTCCTCGTAGAAGTATCCCAGCTCCAGCGGGGGAGGGATGATCGGCGGGCTCACCACCAGGCAGTTCACCACTCTCGCCCACACCTCCGGCACCGTCAGCAGTTGGGTGTCGCCCACCAATCGCATGTAACTGTAGCCTTCATCCGGGGTCAGGTTGCCCAGCCAGAACTCGTACGACAGTCCGGTTTCCTCGGTGATCACGATGACCGATTCCGGCGGGTCCAGGCCATACTGTGCCGGGTTTTCAATCGTTTCGCCCAACACCCGGTTGACCCTGGGGCCACTCAGCAGCAGGGGAGTGCCCGACCAGCGGTCCTGGTAGACTTCCTCCCGCTCGTCGCCGTCCACGATGAACCACTTGCCCCGCCCCTGGTCTTTGTCATAGACCACGGTTTGCACTTCACCGGTGAGCGGAACGTTCTCTTTGGAACATTCGATTGACCCACCCGGCTGCCCGCGGTGCGTTACTTCAACATGCACGATGGCGCTGTCATCGATGCGCCACGCCCACGGCTCTTCCTCTCGCGGCGGGTCCTGGTCCCATGGTTTGAACCACAGCGCCAGCGCTCCAAACAGCGCCAGCACGAACACCAGCAGGATGGTCAACCGGATGTTCATAATCTGATAATCACCCCGACGTCCCGGCACAAACCGGAACCTGGGCACTGGCCGCTAGCGGCGAACCCACCAGACTACGATCGCCATGATGCCCATCAGTCCCGGCAACAGCAGCCAGGTCGAGAACCTTACGAAGTTGAACTCGTTTTCGTCGAGGTTCCATTCGCGGTACACGAACTCCCGGTCCCGTATGGACACCAGCGAATAATCCCCCATGAGGTAGTTCGCCGAGTTCAGGAACAGGGCCGCGCTCGAACCGCGGTCGACGTTGCGGTTGGAGATGAAATCCGAGTCGCCGAACACCACCATGCTGGCGATTTCGTTGTCCGGCGGCCGGGCCGTCGGCGCGGCGGCACCCACCGGCGCGATGATGTCCAGGTACATGGCCGGGAAATATACCCGTTGCGGGTCACCCTCCACCGGGTCCACGCGCTCGATGTCGTCGATCAGGCGGGCCGACGCGGTGGTCGCAGCGATGGGACGCGGCAACCGGGTGTTGCTTTCTTCAATTATGGGTTCGATAGCGGCCGTGCCCGGCATGAAAGCCACGTTCAGCGGCCGTCCTCTGGGCGCCACTATCTCCGGCGGGGCCTGCGGATTGTAGATCCCCACCCGCAGCGTGCGCGGCGCGTTGGGCTGGGACCCCTCGACGTCGCGTATATAGGCGTCACTGACGATTACACCCCAGAATGCCAGGAACGCCCTGAAGGTTTCATGCGTGTCCGGCTCTGCCAGGAAGATCACTCTCGCCGCCTCTCGGCGCGGTTCGCCGTCGTGGTGCCGGCCGGCCATGTAGTAATTCAACGCTTCCAGGTGAGCCGTCGGCAGCTCGCCCGTTGGGCCGGCTACGACCAGCAGCGCGGCATCGTCGGGCACCACTACGTCCTCGTCCACCGGAGCCCAGGGCAGGGTCTCCACCTGGTAGTTGTCCACTTCCAGACCCTCGCGGATCTTGAGGTAGCCGTCCTCAGCCACCCGCGTGATGTCGCGCTCTCCGTGCCCGCTCAAGAAATAGACCTTCTTCCGTTGCGTTTCGGTGGCCACCAGCAGCGCTGTGTAGAGGTCCTGTTCCAGCCGGCTGTAAACCTCGTCGGTAGGCTGGACCAGATCGATGATGTCCGTGCCCACCGCTGACACCGCCAGCGTTTCGTACGCGGTTACCCCCTGGCTGCGCGCCAGGTCCGCCTCCTTCTGCGGGTCAATGAACTGGTAGGTGAAATTCCCGCTGCGTCGCGCGAACTCGCTCAAGGTGGTCTCTACCTTACCCTGCCTCGTCAGCATCTCAATGCTGGGTATCTGGTCCGGGTAATACGCTGTGACGCTGATCGGACGATTCAGCCCGTCCAGCAGGTCACGAGACCGATGCGCCAACGAAAACTGGTTGGTCGCGGTCGTATCCCACCTGAAGTGATTTTCAAACGCCACGTAGTTGACCAGCGCGACCAACCCGAAAAAAGCGGCGGTCATGATCACTGTATTTACGCCGTATCGGCCGGTCCGGCTGAAAAACGCTGCCAGCACCTGGCTGAAATACGAAAGCCCCACCAGCAGCACCAACACTGCCCCGATGCCGATGACAATCCCGCCATACAGCTTCAACGAACCGATGAACGCCAGCAGCACCGCACCGACGATCAGTCCGAGTACGCCGGCAATCAGTATCGGCGCATAGAAAACCGCGATCAGATCGAACGCCGGCTCAATGAAGGAAAACAGCGTGCGCGACTGTTCATCCAACGCCGCCGGCTGGCCACCCTGACCGTCGGCGTCTCCGACGTCTTCCTGGCGGTCCCGCCCTCGGCGCCGGCGCCAATCTCTGGGCCCGTCGCCAGTGCGCTGTTGGCTCATGCTACCTCCAGCGCCGCGACTCCAGCGCGCGTATCGAGAGGAACAGGAACAGCGCCGTCACCGTCACAAAGTACACGACGTGCGTTGAATCGATGATCCCCCGGTCGAAATCGTTGAAATGACTCGTGAAACCCAGTTGGTTGAATATCGTGGCCCACACTCCTGTGACCACGTCGCCAATGAACGAAGTGGCGTACAGCACCACCAGGATTCCCGTGCCCACCACCGCCGCGATGATTTGGTTGCTGGTCAAGGTCGACGTCAGGATTCCCACCGACAGCGCCGCCATTCCATAGAGGATCAGTCCGATGTAACCCGAATAAATCGGCCCGGGATCCGGCGTCGCGAACACCAGCAACAAGATGACATAATACGAAGTCAGGGCCAGCAGGAACAGCAGAAATACGAAGCTCGCCAGGTACTTGCCCAAGATCACTTCCCAGTCACGGACCGGCGACGTCAGCAGCAGTTCGATCGTTCCCAGTTTCTGTTCTTCCGCCAGCAAACGCATCGTCAGCGCCGGAGCCAAAGGTATCAACAGGAACGTCGCGCCCTGGAAGAAATTGCTCAGTGAAGCTTCGGGAAACGGGTTTCCCAGGTCACGAACGAAGAAAAACCCGCTCAAAGCCATGAAAATGAGCGCCACGATGTACGCCACGGGGCTGCTGAAGTAGATCTGGATTTCCTTGAACGCAACCGCGCGGATTGTTCGCATCTTGATTCGGTCCGGTTACTCGACGTCGTCTTCCGCTGTCGTCACCCGCAGGAAAATCTCCTCCAGGCTCATGCTGCTCATCTGCATGCTCAGCAGGCTCCAGCCGTTGCTAACCACGGTGCGGGAGATGTCGTCCCGCAGGTCGGCGCCTTCCTTGAACTTGACGCGGTAGGCGTTGACGCCCGGCCTGGGATGGTGTGTCACCTCGGTGGCCCCGTCGATATTCCGCAGCACGGGCAGAACTTCCGCCGGCGGCCCGCCGATCTCAACCTCCAGTTGCGCCACGCCCCGCAGGTGCTGCGCCAGGTTGTTCGGCGTGTCTGCCGCAACGATGTGCCCTTCGTGAATGATCAACACCCGCTCGCAGATCATGCTGACCTCCGGCAGGATGTGGCTGCTCAGGACAACCGTCTGCTCCCGCCCCAGATCCTGGATCAGACTGCGGGTTTCCACCACCTGAATCGGGTCGATCCCGATGGTCGGCTCGTCAAGTACCAGAACCTCCGGCTCGTGCAGGATCGCCTGCGCGATCCCGACCCGCTGTCGGAAGCCCTTGGACAGCTTCCCGATGATGGTCTTGCTGTAGTCCTCCAGGCGGCAGACGTCAATAACGTCATCAATCCGCCCCCGGATGCGGCGTGCCCTCATGCCGCGCAGCGTGCCCATGTACTTAAGGTAGCTGGTCACCGTCATTTCGGTGTGCAGCGGCACCGATTCGGGAAGGTAGCCCACCCGTTTCCGCACTTCCAGGGATTTCTCCACCACGTCGAACCCGTCCAGAGTAACCGTGCCGCGCGTGGGCGGCATGAACCCGGTCAGAATGCGCATGGTGGTCGTTTTGCCAGCCCCGTTGGGACCCAGGAATCCGAGGATCTCGCCGCGACGCACCGTGAAGTTCACGTTCTCCACCGCCGGCATGGGGCCGTAGTAATGGGTCAGGTCCCGGACCTCGATCATCGCGTCGACGTCCGCCGTCTCCGTTACCGGATCCAACTCCAGGTCAGCTTGGTTTTCAGCGTCTACGGCCATGATCCTTTCCGCGATTGAGGTTGAAATTGCCACGGGATAGCCGATGTTTCGGTTGGCTGGCATACGCCGACGCCGGGTCAACGGATTTGCGACCTCGGCGCCGATGGGTTGCGGCTGCGGATTTCACCCTTTGAATTAGCGTGGCGGCTATGATATTCTATGCGCCGCGATTTCACAAGACGGCGCGGCCCCGTCCTGACGGGGCTTATTTTATCGGCGGGGGCTCGGCAGAAGGATGCACTTGATCATTGACGGTTTCGGCGGCGACCACGCCATGATGTGGGACACCGACCGCCTGCGATCCTTCCTCGACGAATACCCGGCAACCCTGGGGATGACCCGGATCACCGAACCGGAAGTCCTCGAATACCACGGTCCGAAGCCCGGCGACAACGGCATTTCCGGTTTCGTCATCATCGCCGAGAGCCATATCAGCGTCCATACGTTCCCGGAGCGGGACTACGTTAACATCGACGTTTTCTCGTGCAAGTCTTTCGATCACGAGCAGGCCCTTGCCGACGTTCGCTCGCTGTTCGATCTCCGCGACGTGAAAACCTGGTTGCTCGACCGCGGTCTGGAATGGCTTGACGCCGACCAGGGCGCCCGCGAAACGGAACGCCAGCGCACTCTGCTCCAAACCGCCGCATCCGGCTCGCCCGTTGCCTGATCATCAAAAGCCTCCCGTTCCCTGGACGCCGACCAACTTCCTGGCTCTCCCGCCTCAGCAGTCTTCGCTGGATTCCTCGGCCGCCGTACTCATTCCCGTCCCCATCGATAGCACCACGTCCTTCCGGACCGGTGCGCGTCACGGCCCTGCCGCCATCATCGCCGCATCCGCCGCGTTGGAAGACTACGATATCGAGCTCGAAGTCGACGTCGCCGAGTTCGGTATCCACACTGGGCCGCCCCTCGAACCGCACGTCGGCGACCCTTGCCAAATGGTCGACCGGGTTCGGTCGGCGGTCTCCTACTACGCCACCCGGGGTTCTGGCAAGCTCACCGGCGTCATCGGGGGCGATCACTCGGCCACCATCGGTTCGGCATTCGCTCACCTCGAAATCAATCTGGACCTGTCCGTTCTGTACATCGATGCTCACGCCGACCTGCGCGACGAATACCAGGGAACCGCTTGGGGCCACAGTTCCGGAGCGCGCCGCATCGCAGAGCGTTGTCCGGTTTCGCTGGTAGGCGTGCGCACGCTGGCCCTCGAAGAGAAGGAGCATATCGAAGCTTCGGGCGTTCCCACCTTCTACTGGCCACCGGAAAGCGAAAATTACATAACGGAAGTAATCTCCACCTTGGGATCCCACGTCTACGTCAGCATCGACCTGGACGTCCTCGACCCCGCGGAGATGCCGGCGGTGGGCACTCCTGAACCTGGGGGGATGCGCTGGTCCGAACTGACCGGCCTCCTTCGCCGCGTCTCCGAAGAGCGTCACATCGTGGGCTTCGACGTCTGCGAGTTCGCGCCCGATCAGGGCCTGCCGGCACACTCGTACACCGCAGCCAAACTGGTCTACAAGCTGATCGCCTACGCCCTCGCCCACGGCTCTCGCTAAACCACCGGAAACTATGGGGCCCGGCAACGCATGGGTTCTCCGCTGCTCGTCCACGCGCGATAGCGTCCACACCCCGCCGTCCCTCACGGCGCTGTCGATGCCTGATCGGTGTCCGTTCTGTTTCCTTGACAACGCCGGCGGGCCAACCCTAGAATTTCGGCATTCCGCGCGTTCGCGCGCCCCGGAATCTATCCAGCAGCGCCACCCGGCGCAAGGAGTTTCCCATGCCAAGCCAATGGCCCACCGTTCACTATAAGGAAGAGGGCATGCGTGAAGGCATGCAGATCGAGGACGCCAACATCTCTGTCGACGACAAGGTTGAACTCCTCGACATGCTGTCAGAAACCGGCCTCACCAGCATCGTCGTCGGCTCCTTTGTCAGTCCCCGGTGGACGCCCCAGATGGAGCGCATCGACGAGATCGTCACCAAGTTCACTCCCAAGATGGGCGTCACCTACACCGCCCTCGCGCTGAACGCCCGCGGTGTGGAGCGCGCTCGCGCCTACTCTCCGCCCCTGACCATCGAACGCGACGCCTATCCGCGTCTGTCCTGCCATCTCTGTGACGTGTTCGCCCGACGGAACACCAACCGCAGTCAGATGGACGAGATGGAACGCTGGCCCGCCATCATCGCCCAGGCCCAGGAAATGGGGATCACCGAGGCCGGTATTGGCTGCAACGCCTCCTGGGGTTCCAACTTCCTCGGCGAGTTCGAAGTCGACACCCTGATGACCCTTATGGAATACCAGCACGGGTTGTGGGAAGAGGCCGGGATCAACGTGCGCAGTTGCTCCATGGGCGACCCCATGAGTCACTGCACGCCGGCCAAGGTCGAGGAAAGCATCGTACGCGTCAAGGAACGCTGGCCCGAAATCGACCACTTCCGGCTGCACCTGCACAACGGCCGCAACATGGCCATCGCCTCCGCCTACGCCGCCATGCGCGTTTTGGGCCCCGAGGATACCCTTGAGCTCGACGGCACCATCGGCGGTTTCGGCGGCTGCCCATACTGCGGAAACGGGCGCGCCACCGGTATGGCTCCCACGGAAGACCTACTCCACATGATGGAGGATATGGGTATCCCAACCGGCGTCGACATCGACAAGCTGGTCGACTGTGTGTGGGCCGCGGAGCGGATCATCGGTCGCGAGCTCTACGGGCACGTCTCCAAGGCCGGCCCGCGGCCTCGGGCCAGCGCCGGCAATCTTTACGACATCAACATGCCCTTCGTGGAAACCCTGGAACAGGCCACCCACTTCAAGAAGGGCGAGCAGATGTACGAAGGCGGTCTCTACCCCTATCGCGAGCCTGTAACCAGCCCTTATCGCGACCGTCTCGACCAGGGACAGCCTGCGTTCGGAGCCGGCCCCGACGATTTCCCCTGGAACCAGGACTGGCTACCCAAAGCCAGCAGCTAGACCCAACTATCCTCGCAGCAGTAAGGGGCGGGTTGTTAGAACAACCCGCCCCTTGGTTTCGCCGGTGGGTTTCTGACGACGCAGTTACGCCGACGTGCATGCCACGCTGATCACGTTCTGCGCCATTTCCGGCAAACGGTCAGACGACCAGGAAGCCCCGCCGTCGTGGGTGCCGTACACCTCGCCCCGACGGGTGCAGAAGTAGACCTGCGACGGGTCCTGCCGGTTTACTGCAACCCCAAAGGTGGTGCTGCCCGGGCTGACGCCTGAATCGAACCGCTCCCAGCTTTCGCCGAGGTTGGTGGTCCGCATCACGCCGCCCTGCTCGCTGCCAAAATTCATGCCCACGCAGGCATACAGCGTGTTCGGGTCGCTGGGGTCGCGAACCACACCGCGAGAGTACTTGATATCGGAGAACCGGTCGAATTCGCAGTCCTGCCACGACGCTCCCCGGTCGGCGCTCCGCCACACGCCCGTTCGGTTGGAGATCAGCACCGACTGCGAGTCCGCGCCGCCCACGGCCACGCCGTGCAGGTCCAGCAGGTCCACGTCGCCGGCAAACTCGCTGTTGCGGATCGTCCAGGTGTGACCGCCATCCGTGCTGCTCGCCGCGCCGCCCACTTCCAGGGCCGCGTACATGTTGTCGGGATTGCTCGCCTCGATATCGAGGCCCAGGATCCGCATCGCGAATGCCATCTGCACCTGCGCCGGATTGGATACAGTGGCAATGTGTGCCCAGTTCTCGCCGCCGTCTTCGCTCTTGTATACCTCGGCGCCCTCAGTCCCCAGGAACATGATATTGGGGTCATTAGGGTGGAACCGAATGGACCAGACCACCCGGCCCTCGTTCATGTTCATGCGCTGCCAATGCTCGCCGCCGTCGGTGCTCCGGTAGATGCCCCGTTGCGTTCCGCAAAAGATCGTGCGCGGATCATTGGGATGAATGGCAATGGCCCGCGCCTGAGTGGCCGGCGCCAACCCATCGGTGAGCAGATCCCAGTGGGCATCGCCCGCCGCCTTTCGGTACAGTCCGCTGGCTTCGGCGCCAACGTAGACGATAGTGTTGCCTGCCATGATGCTGCCTCCTGATCTTGTTGTGTCGGTTTGGTAGCCGTTGCCGCCATTTCAGCAGACCGCATGTAGGATGTCAAACCGCACCTGATCTCGCACGTACGCAGTTTCACGCGAAATGGCGTTGCGAGCGCAGCGTGGCAATCTCGTGATGGCAGCCGGGGTTCCTTTCAGCAACGGGTTCGCCCCGTCGCTGCGTTCCACCAGAGGACAAACTGAATGCGCGTGAGCGACCTGATCCGGTGCGACCGGTTTAGCCAGGCCCCTGCCGCCAAACCAATCCCAGCGGTCACTCCCCCGTGCGCCGGCTCCCAGCCACTGCCAACGTGAGACACCAGACCGAAGCGGCACCGGCCTCTTTGAGCGCGGATGCGCAGATATCCAGCGTGCTTCCGGTGGTCGCCACGTCGTCTACCAGGATGACTTGCCGGTCATGAACATCGCTCGGACGGGACACCGCGACGCTGTCGGCCACGTTGGTCGCCCTGCTGGCGGCGCTGGTCATGCCGGCCTGGGGGTCAACTCTGCGGGTTCGGGCTAACAGGTCCGCCTGGTAAGGAATATCGCAGCGCCCGGCGACGCGGCGGGCCAGCAGTTCCGCCTGATTGTAGCCGCGCTCCCGCCGGCGACTCGAATGCATCGGTACCGGGGCGATCAGGTCACCCGAGAGCGGGTTCGCCTCGAGGTAGTCGGCAAGCATGTCGCCCAACTGTGGCGCGGCCGCCTTTATCCCGCCATACTTAAGGGCCAGTATGGCCTGCCGGATACTTCCGTCATACCGGAACGGCGCCCGTATGCCATCGAACCGCCGACCCGATTGCGCGCAAGCCTGGCAAAGTTCGAACTCACTGGACGCTGCGCAAACCACGCAATACGGCGGCGCCAACCAGGGCAATTCTTCGGCGCACCGGTCGCAAATGACCTTGCCCGAGCCACCGCACCCGGCGCATTCCAGCGGGTACAGCGCATCCAGCAAGGTCCGGCCCGCCTGCTCCGCCAGTCCTCGCACCGGCGCCAGGCGACGCATCAGTGACATGATCGTCCACTCACGAGCTTTGGTTTCGAATCCGTTGCCAGCGCCTCAGTATCTGCTCGTCTCTGGGAAACGCCAGCGGCGGCAGATCATCAAGCGCAAAAAAGCCCACGTCCAAAGACTCGGGCCCCGGCGCCAGCACGCCCCCCACCTCTGTCGCCGCGTATGCCGCCACCACCACCGGATTGCCCGCGTCCGAGAAGAGCCCGATCAGTTGATCGATCTCGACCAGCAGGCCCGCCTCTTCTTCTACTTCCCGCGCCGCAGCCGTCTCCACCGGTTCTCCCCGGTCGACATAACCACCCGGCATGCTCCACAACCCATAGCCGGTCTGCACGGCCCGCCTTACCATCAGCGTCAGCCCATCCCTTTCAATGACGCACGCGGCCGCCAGTTTCGGATCGTAATAGACAACCCTTCCACATTGAGGGCACACGGGGCGTTCCCGGCCTTCGTGCTCTTTCAGCACCAGGCGAACCCCGCATCCGGCACAGAATTTGTCCGCGTTGGTCATCGCACAGGTTCGCCGGCGTGAAACTGCCCGTAAATCTATTGGTCCAGCAACGCCAGCACGGCATCGCGTTCGGGCATGGAATCCTGCGCTCCAACACGCGTGACCGACAGTGCGCCGGCCGCGCAGCCCCACCGCACTGCCGAGTCCAACGGATGACCTTCGGATAACGCGACAGCCAGGGCTCCGTTGAACGCGTCGCCAGCGGCCACGGTGTCTACCGCCGGCACCGCGAACGGGGGGACCATCCCGCCGGCGTGACCGTCCGACCAGTATGCCCCCTGCGCGCCCAATTTGATCACTGCTGCACCCACACCCCTTCCCAGCAACTCGCTGGCAGCCTTGGCCGCCGTTTGCTCGTTCGCGATGGCGTAGCCCACCAACGCCTCCGCTTCGGTTTCGTTCGGGGTGATAACCGACACATGCCGGTAGAACTCCTCAGGCACCGGTCGCACCGGACCGGGATCCAGAACCACGTGCACTCCCCGCGAATATGCCTTCTCGGCTACGCGGATTGACAGATCGACCGACACTTCCAACTGCAGCAGGAGCGCAGACGCCCGCGGCAGCAGCGCCGCGACGGCATCGTGTTCCGCGTCCGCGCAGGTGTCGTTCGCACCCAGGACCTGCACGATCCGGTTCTGCCCGTTTTCGCCCACGCTTATCACGGCGATTCCGGAATTGGTTCCCTCGGAGACGCCCACGGCCCCGGTCTCCACGCCCGCCGACTGCAACAAATCCGTCAGTTGCGGTCCGAACATGTCATCGCCAACCCGCCCGACCATCGCTGACCTGGCGCCCATGCGCGCCGCGGCTACCGCCTGATTTGCGCCCTTTCCTCCTGGATACGTGACGAACCGATCGCCCACCACCGTTTCGCCGTCAGCCGGCAGGCGGTTCGAAAAAGTAACCAGGTCCATGTTGATGCCGCCCAGGGACAGTATGAGAGGGCGGTTGCGCTCGTTATCCGTCATCGAAACCTGACATAACGAAAAATCGGCCACACGCTAACACCTGACATGGCACGCGTCAACGTGAGATTACCCCCATGCTATAATCCGCCAAACCTGAAAAAGCGAGGACCCGAACGATGTCGCAGCCTCTGGAAAACATCAAGGTCGTCGACCTGACCCGTACCCTGGCGGGCCCGTTTTGCACTCAGAATCTCGCCGATATGGGGGCCGATGTCATCAAGATCGAAGAGCCCAATGATGGCGACGAAACCCGCAAGTGGCCGCCCATCTGGAACGGCGAGAGCACCCAGTTCATGTCGTTCAACCGCAACAAGCGGAGCCTGTCAGTCAACCTGAAGTCGGAAGAGGGCCTGGACATCGTCAAGAAGCTGGCCAAGGAAGCTGACGTGATGATCGAAAGCTTTCGCGCCGGAACCCTTGCCCGCATGGGACTGGGCTACGATGACATCAAGGCTATCAACCCTGACATCGTGTACTGCACCATTTCCGGCTACGGACGCACCGGCCCCATGGCGAACAAGCCCGGCTACGACCTGATCATTCAGGCCTACAGCGGGTTGATGCATCTGACTGGCGATCCCAACGGCCCTCCGCAGCGTGTGGGGTTCTCGTTGGTGGACCTTTTCACCGGAATGCTCGCGTACGGCTCCATAGTCACGGCGTTGTACCACCGCGACAAGACCGGTGAAGGCCAGTTGATCGACACTGCCCTGTTGGACGGTCAGGTGGCGGCCATGAGCTACCACGCAACCGGCTTCATCGGTACCGGCGTCGAGCCCCATCGCCTCGGCTCCGGCCACCCCAGCCTCGTGCCCTATCAGAGCTTCCAAGCCTCTGATGGCTTTTTCATCCTGGGGGTCGCCAACCCGAACCTTTGGGAGCGGTTCTGCAACGCGATCGGGCATCCCGACTTGAAGGACGATCCCAAGTTTGCCACGAACCCGGATCGTGTGGCGCACCGTGGCGAGATGGTCGACCTTCTGAACGGCATTTTCTCCTCCAACACCGTGGCCCACTGGGTGAAGGTGATCGATGACGCGGGCGTTCCGGTGGGACCGATCAACAAAACATCGGACGTGGTGGCTGACGAACAGGTCAAGGCCAGGGAAATGTTCCTGGAAATCAACCACCCCCACGTGCCGGACCTGCGGGTTCCCAACTCGCCGATAAAGCTGCAGGGAACGCCGGCCCAGCTGCGTATGGCGCCTCCGTTGTTGGGCGAACACAATGAGCAAGTGCTGGCGGAACTGGGTTACGACGCCGAAGCGTTCGCCAAGCTGAGGGAATCGGGAGCCGTGGGAGAACCTGGAAAAGAGATCAGCGGGGTCGGCGCGCACTGATCACGGTTGGTTCGCACAACGCACGGTATGTCACCCACCCAGGAGGAGGCAGATGGGACGCGACAATAACTGGCAGTCGGACATGGTACAATCGGCACTACGACAAGCTGACGACGCAATCACGCAGGCGCTCCGGATGGGAACGCCCGAGGATGTCCTCCACGAGATGATCGCAGACCGAGCAATCGCAATCAGCAGCCCTGACGACATCGTTCGCCTGCTCGACGGAATCGAGCCGGACCCAGAACGCATTTTTGACGGCGATCTCCCCGATGGACTTACCACCATCGCCCAGGCCTGCCGCGAATACCACATCCTCAATCAGACCGCGCTCCGCTGGGTCCAGCGCGGAGACATTACATCCCTAGGGCGCAAGCGGGTAAGAGGGGGAGCGACCCACGTCATCCGGGACCGGGACTTCAAGCACCTGGCAAACAACCTACGGCCTCGCGGCAGACCGCCAAAATAAAGTTGCCTTGTTGACAAAAATGTTATCCTACCTATAATCCCCCGGGAAACCGACCGGGGGATTACTTTTGTCAGCACCTCCATCACCGCAGAGCCTGGAGCCTTGGCTGGACCGCGTCCACCACGGGGACTGCCTGGAGCTCATGCGTTGCCTCCCCAGCCGCTCCATCGGGCTCATCGTGACGAGCCCGCCCTTCAACCTCTCGCTGAGCACGGGCAACGGCGACCGCATCCGCTACGACTCCTGGGGCGACGCCATGCCCCACCACGAGTACGTGAAATGGCAGCGGCGCTGCCTCACGGAGATGATGCGCATCCTGCGGCCCGACGGAGCGATTTACTATCACCACAAGACACGGGTGCAGTCCGGCGTCGAGCAGGACCGCATCGACATCCTCGAGGGATTCCCGGTGCGGCAGACGATCACCTGGGCCAGGGACGGAGGGATCAACCACAACCCCGGCTATTACCTCCCCACGGCCGATTTTGTGTACTTGATCGTCCCCAGCCGCCAGGCCTTCCGGCTCAGCAAGGAGGCCCGAGGCATGGGCACGGTCTGGAGGGTCCGTCAGGACACCAGGAACCGCTACCCCGGATCATGGCCCCAGGAAATCCCCGACCGCTGCATCCGCGGCACCGCTGCCGAAGTGGTCCTTGACCCCTTCATCGGCTCCGGTACCACCGCCCTGGCGGCTCTCCAGGCCGGGCGCCGCTACATCGGCATGGAGATCAGCGAATACGTCTGCCAGCTGGCCCGGAGACGGATCGCTGCCAGCGCGAAGAGCTCGCGCCAGCGCATCCTGGCCTATCTGGCCACCCGCCAATGCGCAGACCGCCAGGCCATCATCGCAGACACCGGGATAGCCCTCCGCACCATCATGTGGCATCTGGGGAAGCTGACCCAGGAAGGCTTGATTGTCGCCACGACCGACCCTCGCGACGGCAGGAGACGACGATATAGGCTCGACCGCGGTAGCCATTTTGACCAAAAAATAGGTGCAACACCCCCCCCCGAAAGGGGCTGCGTTGCACCTATTTTTGACCCTGGTAGCGCCCCTGACCCGCGCACCGACACGAGCGCCAGCAGCACGGAGGCCCTGTTTGAGCGCAGCAGCGAGAGAGACGAACCCCCGGGCCCGGGCCCGGGGAGTAACTCTTAACCAAGTTAATCATAAGGTTCCCCCGGGCCCGGGCCCGGGGAGTAACTCTTAACCAAGTTAATCATAAGGTTCCCCCGGGCCCGGGGGAACCAACGCCAAAGAAACGAATCGGAGGATACCGTGACCACAACGCTTAGTCAATCGGCGACAGCCTCTCCGGCAACCTGCCCCTATCACCAGGAGGCCGCGCTGGTGCGGACCACCAAGTGGCCCAGCGTCACGCGCGCGGCCCGGGCCCACGAGGACCGGGTCTACTACTGCGTCGGAGACTCCGGCGCTTGCGCCTGGGTGGCATCGGAGCTCCTGGGCGACCTTAACGACCCCGACGCCGCGCGGTTGGAACCGCTGGCGCTCCTCCGGCTCTATCGCGACCGGGTGAACCGGGCACAGGAGCCAGCGGAGCGGAACCGGATCATCTCCTCGGGCGGCACGGACGTCACCGACAGCCCCCACCTCGCCGATTACGTCAAACGTTACGGATACCTGCCCTGGGAACAGGACCAGGAGGCACGATGAGTTACCCGGACGAGATCAACTACCCCCCGTGCGCGAGCTGCGGAGGGGATGTGGTGTACGACATACACATGGAGGCCACCGACGGGGAAAGCATCGACCAGGGTTGCACATTGACGATAAAAGCCGTCTGCGGCGACTGCTCCGAGCTCCAAACGCCGACCCCCAGGATGCGACAGGACATGATGGTCATCGCGGCCAGACTAACGCCCGAGGACGCGGTGGTGGAACCAGCCGGCGCCAGCGAGACACCGACACCATGAGGAGGTACACCATGGCACCATGCCCACGCCCCGAATGCGACGGCACGCTGGTGGTGCAAAAAATCTACGGCGGGACCGAGACCACCTGCCGCTCCTGCGGCCGCCACCCGACGAGCCCCAAGGTGGAACATCGCGCCGCGCCGGTCCACGTCGCCGATTACACACCGCCCTGGTCCACCGGCCACGGTCGGCCGGTGGCCACCATGGGCAAGCGGAAGGCCGCCAAGATGCGAGGGAGGACCTGATGGCCAAAAAACCACTCGCCCCATGCCCGTCCCGCGCTGACGGCGAACGATGCAACCCTGCCGCCATCGGCGTGAATTACAATGGCACGGTCTGGCGATGCGAGAAGCACTCCATCGCCTACGTGATCGGGCCCAACGGAAAGCTCTTGACCAACGACGCAAAGGACGCTCGATATGCCGGATAATGCACATGAGGACCTGATCAATTACATCAAAGGCCTGGTCAACGAAGATTGGGTGTCCGAAAAATGGACATCATTGACCAACAACGCACAGGAGGTGACCCGATGACGACGATGACAGTCCGCGAGCGCCAGCAGGTGGACCTCCGCCTGCTGGACGACAACCCCTGGCAGCCGCGCCAGGACCTGGACCCCGACGCCCTCAGCGAGCTGGCCGGGAGCATCAAACGGCTGGGCCTGATGCAGGCGCCCCTGGCGCGCCCCCACCCGGAGGTTTCCGGCCGCTACCAGATTGCCTTCGGCCACCGCCGCGTGGCCGCGTTGCGCCTGCTCCGCGCCGAAGTCGCCTGGCCGGATCACGTCGAGATCGACGTGGCCGGGATCAGCGACGAGGATATGGCGGTGATGGCGCTGGCCGAGAACGACCGCCGGCGGGACCTGACCGATATTGAGCGGGTCCGCGCCTATCGCCGGGCGGTGGACGAGACCGAGCTCACGCCCACGACGCTGGCCGAGCAATTGGACATCCACATCTCCACCCTATCGAATCACCTCCGCACCCTGGAGCTGCCGGCCTCCGTCCTGGAGCACGTGGAATCGGGCGCCCTCAGCCTGGGCGTGGCCCGGGAATTCCTGGCGCTCCAGGGCCCCGATTGCGTCCACGAAGACGAGATGCAGGACGTGATCCGGAAGATCGTGAACGTTGAGAACTACAACGACGGAGGGCGCGCGGACTGGCGAAGGCGCAACGTCCGCAAGATGATCAGCGAGACGGTGTCCTTCGTTGAGAACCGGTCCTTCAGGCCCATCGGGCCCAGGACCGGTCATGAGATCGGCCGCGGCAACGGCGAGCCCACATTCGACGTGGACGCCTTCAGCGCCGCCCACCCCCATCGGCTGCACACGATACCGGCCGATGACGGCGCATCGGAGAATTACCGGCTGCTCGAACGCTACGAAAAGAGCCGGGTGTGGACCTGCCACGTCCGCGAGTGGAGCCGGTGGCAGTCCCGCGACACCAGGGAGCGGAACCGGGCCATCGAGGCGCACGGCGACGGGTCGGGCGGTAGGCCGCCCGAAAAGAAGGACACCTCCAACGTTCGCCTCCTGGAGCAACTCCTGGGCAAGGACCCGGTGTGGACCCGCATCGCGGCCGCCCGCCCCCAGCCCGGGCCCGACCGCCCCGTCACCGACGAGGAAAAGGAGCTGCTGGGCACCAGGGCCACCTTCCATCAGGTCGGGTACGACTCCGCCCTCTTTTACAAAATCCTGAACAAGGGCGACCGCACCGAGGTCCACAGGTGGGAGGACGATAACGGCGGATTTGTGCCGCCCTTCTTCGACCTGGAGGAATGCCAGGATTGCGTCATCGGCGCCGCCTACGGGGGCTCCCAGCACGGTTACCCCATGCACAAGCCCGCCCTGGCCTGTTTCAATCGCGAGCACTACCAGGAGAAACTGGCGGCCGCCAGCGCCGAGTACCGGGCCAAGCTGGACTCCCAGATCACCGGCGCCGAGCGCCAGGACATGCGGACGGTGCGTGCGCTGGTCCGGACCCTGGACGCCCTGCCCGATGACGCGCGCCGGGCGCTGGCGCTGGCCATGATCACGGCCCGGGGCATTTTCGAGTGGGAGCACCCCTTCGTGCGCGGCTCCGAATGGAGTTATGAGCCGGGGACGGTGGCCCGGATCCGCGAGATTCTGGGCGACCGGGTGGCCGGCCGGTGGGACGGCTCGAAGCGCAGCGGCCTGCAGAACAACCGGGCCGCCGCGACCGTCCTGGACGATGTGGACCCGCAGGACCTGCGGGAGCTGATCGGGCTGCTGGCCACCTACCACCTCCGCCAGGCCGGCCAGGTCGATCTGGACTTTTCCCGGGAAAAGTCGCAAGGTGCGTCGGAGCCGGAACCGCCGGCGCCCACCGGGGATGACTCCGGCGCGGAGACCAGGCGCTGCACGGCCTGCAACCGGGACAAGCCCATCGCGGACTTCGGACGCCAGCTCCGGAAGGGTCCGGACGGCGAATATTACGACGTGCGCTGGATGTGCAAGGCTTGCACCGCCGAACGGCAGAAGCAACGCCGACAGAACCAGACCCCGATAGGAGCGGCATCATGACGACACCAGCCCCAGAACCCACCGGCGAAACCCACCTGGCCCGCCTGCAGGAGATGATCGAGGTCCAGGAGTCGCTACCCTGGGAGGACAGCGACGTGGACCGCCACGACCGCAGCATGAGCCTGGGCCTGCTCCACGGGTTGGCGGGTCTCCAGATGATATTGGGCGAACTCTGCGACGCGCTGGTTGCCCTGGACCCCGACGAGGAGGAGTGATGTTCGTCGGACCCGAGACCAGAGCCCTCCACACCCCCGAAGGCAGCTGGGAGAGGATCGATCCGGAGGCCTTCTCGGTCCAGGGATGCGGCCACATGGCCGACCCGCACCTCGGCGCCTACCGCTGGATGCGCCAGACCCGTCGACGGACCAGGACCCTGGCCTCCGTGATCTGCGCGGCCTGCATGGATCTGGAGCTGCAGCGCCAGGCCGTGGCCGCCCGTAACCTTGGAGATTGATCATGCAATACACAGTGCACGTCTTCTGCGGGGAGTTTGACCTTTTTTGCATCGAGCTGAACGATATGGTGATTGTGAATTGGGCTGAGTTGATGACCTCGGACAACCGCCACCACGTACCGACCTGCGAGGCTATGCCCTTCATAGTCCCAGCGTGGCAGCACGCGATACTCTCATGGAGATCAGGGCCGAATGGTTGGGCGCCGCCGCCTGACGAAGACGATTTCCAAGCCATTCACGATGCGCTGTGCTCCCATACCGGCGCTCTACACGTTATCGAAACGCGGTACTGGCCGCCGTTTATAGGAGACCCTAACTTGCCGCACCCTACGCGAGTCACAAAGGAGCCAGAAGCCCACACAGTGGATGGAAAATGACCATGACGACATATCGCAAATTGATCACGGGAATAGCGGCGGTGGCGCTGCTGGCGGCGTTTGCCGCGACGGTGACGCATCCGGCAAGCGGTGACGGATTGACCCGTATCGCGCAGCAGGTGGACCACCGGTCATCAGGCGCCACCGGATCGGGGCAGACCAGGGTGCTGGCGCTCTACGAATTCGGGGATGACATGGAGAGCCGCGAGGGCATGTTGCAGGCGTGGCTGGACGCGGTTCGCTCCAACGGGACGGCGCTGGCGATGCATGGCCAGAGCGAGGCGGACCGGAACCAGGCCATCGAAAATCTGGTGGTGTTCGCCGACGGGTTCGGCCAGCTGGCGGACCACTACCGGGAGGCGGACCCGCAGCGCAGCGCCGAAATGGACCGCATTGCGCGGTCTCTGGACAGCCAGGCGATGGCGGCTAAACAGCGGTGGGGATTGAGCGGCACGGGGACGGGTGTAGCCGGCTCCGCGGGATACTTCGGACGTGAGTGAGCCCGACCCTGCCTACCAACTCGAAGCACACCATGAGGAGTCAACCATGAACCAACCCATCACCATGATGCGACCCACGCGCATCCTCGCCTTCTGCCCGGGCCACGTCTGCAACGGCGCGCACCCCGGCGCCGGGCCCAACTACGACGCCGGCGAACCGGACCCGCTGCCGGAGGCGCCGGGCTACACCCTGACCGAGGTCACCGAGCGCCAGGCCTGGGAGCTGGAGCAGGCCGCCGACGCGCTGGCCCGAGCCGCCGAACGCCACGAGGTGGACCTCCGGATCGCCGAGGGCCCGGTGTACAGCTCGATGGGTCTGCCCAACGTCGTCTACCAGGGAAATCGCAGCGCCGCCTTTGAGCGGGGCAAAAGCCGGGTGGTCCGCCTGGCCCGGGACGCCTGCGCCCTGCGCCGCCGGTTTTGCCCGGGCCGCCACGGCGAGGACGACCTGCGCCGCCACCTGCGGGAGGTGAAACGGGCCGGGGGACATGGCCTGGAGGCCGCGGCCCAGGCCATTGCAACCATCCTCCGGGAGACCGCCCGGGAAATCCGGTACGAGGTGGGCTGCAACGCCTGCAGCGATGAATACGGGCCACCGACCCCCCACAACCCGCTGGACGGCGTCCACACCGCGCTCGGCATGGTGCGGGTGTCCTCCCGACAGATCGCGGAGTTTGACGTGGACCGCTGGTATGAGGACGACTAGCCCCGTGTTGACGCGGCTCGTCGACTGGCTTATGTTGCCGCTGGCATGAGCTCCCCGGGCATGATCCACCGGACCCGAGGCCGCGCCTTCCGCGCGGCCTCGCTCGTGGTCGCCCTGGCGGGTGTCCTGGCCGCCGTGGTCGCCCTGGCCCTGGTCGAGGCCCAGGGACAGGCCGGCGACGTGCTGCTCTACCTGGCGCCCAACGGGTCCAACCAGCCCCTGCACCTGGTGGACCCCGAGACCGGCTCCGATACCGAGGTGGGCGGCCGAAACGGCACCACCTACGGGATGGCGCAGGTGGGCGCGCGGATCATCTTCGCCCAACAGGGCGATTCCCGGTTCCTGGTGCTGAACCGCTCCAACGGCTCCCAGGCCTACGCGGGCCGCGGCCACAACCTGCCCAACGGCGCCGCGGCGGTCCTCCACAACGGCGAGCTCCTGGTGTTCGCCTCGTCCGGCCTGCTCTTCAATGCGCACGACCCCGACACCCTGATCCGGCCGTCCACCGGCGGCCTGCGGACGCTGTCCGGCGGCATCGGCGCCGTCCGCGGCGCCCTGTCCTACCAGGGCGAGCTCCGGCTCCTCGACGTGTCGGGCAATACCTGGACGGTCGACGCGGCCAGCGGACAGGCCACGATGGTGGCGCATATTGACGGCAGCCCGGTGGGCCTGGCCGAGGTGGGCGGGCGCATCCTCACCACCGACAGCAACGTCCTCTACGAAATCGACTGGCCCACCGGCGCGCGGACGCGGGTGGGCCCCACCAGCAACACCATCCACGGAGAGGGCGCGCTTCTGGCCTACCGGGTGCCGGCGCCGCCCGTCCAGGTGGACATCGACGGGGTGACCGCCACCGCCGACAGCGTGCGCGTCGAGTGGAGGCCCCAGCCCACGGAGCGGACCGCCACCGGCTACGACGTGCGGTACCGCATCTCCGGCGCCGCATCCTGGACCGAGCTGGTGGCGGACCCGGACGGCGGCGCGCAGTCGGTGACCATCGACGGCCTGCAGGCGGGGCGCTTTTACGAGGTGGAGGTGCGCGCCTACAACGGCGACGGCGCCGGGCCCTGGAGCGTTGGCGCCGTGGCCTACACCACCGGCGCGCTGCCCACGACCTACGGCGGCCAGTGGACCATCACCGAGCCCGCCTTCGAGGACGGGGTGATCGAGGTGACCGCCCTGGCCCGGTACGCCTTCGGCGTCTCGACGACCACGGCCTGGTTGCCCTTGGGACGCGCCCCCGCCATCTCCATCGGGCCCGCGGCCGCCACCGTGTACGACTGTCGCCCCAACCGGATCATGCGCGTGGGCTCCGGCGGCAGCACGCCGTTCTCCTTCCTGGCGGACTCCGCCTCCCCCGGCGCCACCTTCTCCCTCTGCGAGCCGGGGACCTTCGAGTTCGCGGTGGCGCCGCTATCGGGTTCCACGCCGAACCTGGCGCAAGCCCGTCTGATCACCATCGAGTCGGTCCCCTCGATCATGCGCCTGGAGCCCCATCCGGGGGACGCCGACAATCCGGTCCGGGCGCCCGGGACCTACACCTACACCATCCGCGTGGACGCGCCGCTGCAGCCCGGGCTGGCGGCCGGCGGCGGCGTGATGTACCAGTACCAGCTCAACGCCCGGGGAGCCAGCGGCGAATACGCTCCGGAGAACCTGCCCTGCCCGCCCACGCCGCAGCCGACCCGGACGCTGCTGCCCACGCCGGGCCTGCCGACCCTGACGCCGCGACCGACCCAGACCCCGGTGATCCGCTCGGGCCTGGCGCCGGACCGCGGCGTGCTCCGGATCCGGGCCTGCCGGGCCGGTGACGGGTTCATCGGGTTCGCGGCGCCGGGCGATCATGCCCGCCAGCTGCCGCAGTGGGCCGGCTGGGTCAGCGCCTACGTGCATCGCATCCACGGGTCCGAGGAGGAGATACCCACGCGCATCCCGCTGGCCACGTCGACCCGCCGTCCGCTGCCCACGCCCACGCTGCGGGCCCTGGACCCGCCGCCGGAATTCACCCCGCAACGCCCCGTGATCACGCTGATCCAGATTGGGGCGCAGGACCCGCCCGAATACCCCGGACACCGGCAGGTGCGGGTGGAATGGCGCGGCGAGACCATCGACCAGCGCGGCGACACCGAGGCCGAGGTCCTGGGCGCGCAGTACTATGAGGTCTACCGGGACGGGCAGCTGATCTCGGACGGCGAGAGCCCGCCGCGGCAGACGTTCTTCACCTGGACCGAGCCCCGGGGCGGTCCGCCCCGGGAGATCACGGTCCGCGGCGTGGCGGACGGACCGGCGGTGATCGAGCTCACCACCCGGGTGGTCACGATACCCGCCGGCGAGACCCGGTACAGCCGCACGTCGGTGCCCTACCGCCTGAACATGCCCGCGGCCGACGCCGTGAGCGGCGGCTCCGGAGAGTGGCCCACCATGGAGCCCACGGACGGCTCCGAGGACTTTCGCCGGGCCGTCAACAACATCGCCACCGCCATGGGCGGCGACGAGGTGGACCCGGACGGCGACGGGCTCTGGGGCATGTGGCTCTTCCTGTGCCTCCTGGCCGCCACCATCACCAGCGCCCTCTACTTCGCCATGACCAAGAACCTCTCCATAGCCGCCTTCATGTTCGCGCTGATCTTCGGCCCCATGTGGGGCATCGGCGGCGTCACCCTGGCCGGCATAGGCTACGGCTACGCGGTGATCCCGCCGCTGCTCATCTTCGCCGTGGGCGGAGCGGTGGCCGTCGTCCGCCGGTTCCGATAGTGTGAGCTCCGACTAGTGTGAGCCCCGACTTTTCCCGGGAAAAGTCCACCGCGCACCCCGATAAGGACCCGCCATGTTTGCCATCGTGATCTCCGGAGGCGCCCTGGTCTTCTGGCTCTTCGCCCACGCCATCATGGGGATGGCCTACTCCGGCTGGGGCCCCATCTTTGGCATTGAGTCGCCCACCTGCGAGCACGTGCCCCAGGCCATCTGCGCCCACGACACGCCGTGGGCCCACCTCCGGGGCGGTGAGCAGACCTATGATCCGGAGTCGGGCAACCTGATGGTGCTGACCCAGGCCACCAGCGAGGGCCGCAACGTGTTTGTGACGGTGTGGAAGTTTCTGAGCATGGACTACCCCCTCCTGGACAACCAGATCGGGGCCATCGTGCGGGTGGGCGCGCTGCTGGCGGTCTTCGGGGCCATCGCCCAGCTGGTCTACCTGGTCATACGCATCGTCGGCGCCAGCCGCTGGCTCTGACCGCTGGACTTGCCCGCCGCCCTCGGCTATGTTGCGTCGCGCGAGGGATACCGGGCCAGGAGGCGTGAATCCCCGGGGTGTGTGTGTGCAGGCCCTCGCGCACATACTATTAACGTACAACTAACCCCTTCAAAGACGAAAAACCCCCCAGCCCCCAGCCGCCGACCGACCAGGAACCAGGAACCCGATGCCTTCCCTGATCAGACCCGCCCAGCGCGACGACTCCGAGAGGTCGGAGGGGAACAACCTCCTGATCGCGGTGGACAACTCCGGCGACATCATCCGCGACGTTTCCATCAAGCCGCGGTTCGGGATGTTGTTCTCCCCGAAGAACGACTGGCTCCTCGAGATGCGCGAAGCCCTGATGCGGTGGACCTATAAGAACCCCGAGCACGGGCCGCGCCCCGACGGCCGCGCGTACTTCGCCCCCCAGGAGGAGCGCAGCCCCGCCGACATACCGTGGTTCATGGGCAGGTACCTGGACCTGGTGCGCCTGGACGCCCAGGCCGGACGGATCACCCAGCGCCTCAAGCAGCGGGTCAAGCAGGACTTCGCCTGGATCATCGGCATCGGAGCCGCCTCGCTGATTGCCTTCTCCACTTTGGTGGTCGCCCCCTACTGCGCGCCCAGTGCCGACATCACGATCCAGCAGGTGGTCCAGCCCACGCCGGATCCGCGGGCGCCGACGCCGGCCATTGTGCCCTCGCCGGTGCCGGCCCAGCCGCCGGAGACGCCATGACGACCGCCCCCGCCAACCTTCAGTCCAACCGGAAGCGGCCGCCGTGGATCAACTGGCGGCTCTTCACGCCGGCCGGGGTGGGCCTGGGCCTGGTCTATTTCGGGTACATCCTGCAGGTGAAGGGCGTGGCGGAGGACCTCGTCGCCCAGGGCGTGGTCATGTGGGCCGTGATGGGCGCCCTGCTGGGATACGTCGGCTATTGGGTGGCGGTCCTGGCCCACGTGGTGGTCGAGGCCCAGCGCAACCGGGTCAAGGTGGAATTCGAGACCACCGACGAGCTCGAGGCCTGGGCCAAGGAGCAGCCCCTCCTGCCGAAGTACTTCGGGCTCTCCCTCCACTGCGGCGTGGCGCAGCCGCACATCTGCCACGCCATGTACGACCAGCTGGCGCGCCTCGAGGAGATCGTGGTCCAGGGACCGACCATAGCGATGTTCCTGATGAGCGTGGCCGGAATCGCCTGCGGCGTGGGCGCCGGTTTCTGGGCCTACTCCAGCCCCCTGGAGCCGCACTGGGCGGTGATCCCGATCCTGGCCATCGTGTGCGCACCGGTGGGGTTCGGGTTCGGATGGACCACGGCGGCCTCGATGAAATACGCCCGGGCCTGGTGCTATACCCTGGTGCTGATCTATGGCCACGGGTACAGCGAGCGCCCGACGGACATCATCGAGACCCTGACCCCGCAGGTGGTCTGGGCCAACCGGCCCTGGTACTTCCAGGGCTCGGCCATCGAGGGCATGAAGGGCCGGTGGGTCCTCCTGCGTACGGACCAGGTGCAGTCCGAGGCCCTGGTGGACTACACCATGCGCAACATCTACGAGCTCGAGGCGGCGTCCATCTCCGACCTGATGAGCGGCCTGCAGTCGTATGACGACCAGCCGCCGCGCGGTTGGACCGGCTCCAACGCCCGCGAAATGCGCCTGATGGACAAGAAGGCGCAGCGCAAGGGCGAGCTCGAGGGAGTCCGCCAGCGCAAGGTGGGCGGCCAGACCGCCCGGGCCGTTTCCTACACCATGATCATTGTGGCCATGCTCGGCGCCAGCATGTGCAGCTCCATGAACGGTTTCGAGAAGCCCACCGAGATCGTGGACCAGAACATCGGGCGCATCCTGGACTGACGCGATGCGGGACCGACTGACGCAGGCCGTGCGGGACGGCACGTCATGGACGCAGCTCCGGATCTCCGCGGTGGCCTGGGCCTGCGCGCACCTGGTGATCAGCGCCTACCCCTACCCGTGGGGCCTCGCCGGCGTGGCGGTGTACATCAGCGTCTTCTTCGCTCTCGAATACGCCGACCGAACAACGAACCGTAGGTGACCGCCATGACGTCGCAGACTTTCTCAGAACAGGACGCCTGGTATCAGGAGATGCCCGGCCAGCAGGAGCGGGGCAGCCACGCCGAGTGGTACGGCATGCTCTACGCCTTCACCTCAATGGTGATGGACATCCCCACCGGCGCCGCCGTCCGGACCAACCTGACCGACGACGAAAAGGAGGAGGCGGAGATCTGCATGAGCCTGGGAATGAAGCAGTACCGCGCGCGCTGTTTCAACTCCGGCCTGGAGATCGGCCGCCGCCGCCAGGAACAGAAGCTGCTCCAGGAGGCGATGAAGGAGTGGGAGGAGCTGGATGACGACGGCGAGCACAAGGCATTCATCCCGCCGACCATCTTCGAACTGGATTCGGACCAGAAGCAGTACGCCACGGTCTTCGCCGGCATGGGCTGCATCACCTCGGACGAGGAGTATGACAAGGCCCAGGCGCGCTATAACCGCCTCTCCGAGCAGTGCCAGCGCATCCAGGAGCAGGACGAGCTGGCCAAGCAGATGGATTGCTACTTTGACTTCAGCCTGCTCCGGCAGACCTATCACCAGCCCGACCGCGAACGCCAATTCAACGGCCTGAAGTACGACGAGGCGCCCTCATTCCTGCAGGAGCTCTACAACCTGGTCATCATCACCTTCTCCGGCCAGCAGCAGGAGCACGAAACCGAGCTGGTGATCCGCCAGCAGCCCATGCGCCGGATGCTGCCCCCGGGAGAGGTCGTCGACGAACCGGTGACGCGGCGCCGGCCGCGCGGCGGCAAGAAGGGCGCCGAGAGCGAGGTCTACGGCGGCGACACCTACGAATTCTAGCCAGGAGGATAGCCACCGATGGCCACCCAAGCAGACGACCCCCAGCCGGAGGCCACCGGCGACGATAAGGCGACCGGCCTGGCCGCGAGCCTGAAGGCGATCCCGCCCTCGCGCCTCCTGTTCTACGGCGCGATTGTGGCGGCCGGCCTCCTGGTGTCCATGGGCCTCTGCGCACTGCCCGGGCAGGCCCAGAAGTTCCAGCCCCCGCCGCCGGTGACCCAGGTGGTCGTGACCGAGGTGGCGCCGACCACCACCGTTCTGCCCACGTGGACGCCGGTCCCCACCGCGACCCCGCCCCCGCTGGTCGACCTCCCCCTGCAGCAGCGCGCCTACCAGGAGTACCGCATCTATCACCTGCTCTACGAATACCGAGCGTGCTACCGGCACCACACCCAGCCTCCGCCCACGCCGGTCCCCACGCCCACCGCCGGTCCGACGCCCGAATACACGGGACACAACCCCCAGGAGCCGTGGCGGGACGATCCGCGCTTTGCCCACCTGGAGCCGACCCCCCACCCCACCCCGACGCCGATCCCGGGCGCCCTGGTCCAGCACCTCCCGCCGCCCTACGGCCTCAGCGACCGGGAGGTGGACGATCACGCCCTGGGAGATTTGAGCGGCGCCACCCGCTGGCTGATCGAGCGCTACTCCCGGGGCGACTGCGTGGAGTCGACCCATTACGCCGCCTTCGAAGGCCGGACCGTGTTCTTGAGCAAATACGCCACCCGGTAGGAGCCGCCCATGGTCAAGATGAAACGGGTGATGCCGACAGTGCTCGACGAGATGGAGCAGTTCGCCGAGGACCGCATCGCCCTGGAGTACCGGCGCAAGATACTCCTCGAGGACAACTACCTGTACGAGCTGAACAAGGAGGCCGCGCTGGAGCAGCCCCTGGGCCACGATATGACGTTCGTGGCCGGACGCGTCGGGGTGGGCAAGACCACCGACGCCATCATGCGGGCGCGGCTCGCGTTTCGCGCCGGCTACATGGTCTATCACAACGGGATCGGCTGCCTCTTCGGGATGGAGGTGCCCGACCTGGGCATCTACGCGTTCTCGCACTCCATCCGCCGGCGCGCGCATATCGTCATCGACGAGGCCCACAACTTCTGCCCAAGCCGCCGCTCCAACACCATCCGGAGCCAGACGTTTCTCAACGGGCTCAGCGGCCGCAGGAAAAACGATCACCGGTTGGACTTAATGAGCTCCCAGCCCCGCCAGATGGACTTTTCCGTCATGGAGCAGGTGATGTGGGCCAGGGTCCCCGAGGAGCTGAGCAAGTGGGCCAGGAAGAAAAGCGCCTACGGCGAATGGTGCTATCGGAAGATCAACGTCCTGGGACCCTACCCCTGGCGGGACAAGAATATGTTCGAACAGTGGGGCATCTCGTACTACGAGCGCGACGTGGAACACCGGGAGTTCACGGCCCTGCCCAGCCAGTGGTACGACGCCGCGGCCGCCGTCAACTCGTGGGCGAACATCAAGAAGCTCGCCGGCAAGGGCGTGGGCTCCGAGCAGATGTGGGAATACCTGGACAGCGCCGACACCGACGAGGAGCTGATCGTCGACGAATACGGCAACGAGGTGGTGGGGATGGCCGAGGACGGGACCTTCATCGTGCGGGGTCCGGAGGGACAGCAGTCGTCGGCACGGACCGCCGAAGAACGCGCGGCCCAGGATGCCCAGGTCGAATACGAGAACACCATCCTGACCTATATCCTGATGGCATTCCGGCCGGTCATCGACGAAACCGGCGTCGAGCGCCCGCCTGCCCTGAACCCCGACCCGCAGGAAAAGATACCGGTGGCCAAGATCGCCCGGGTGATCCGCGACCACGGCGCCCCCGCCTGCACCGAGAGCCGCCTGCGCAAGATGCTGACCTCCTACGACGTGCGGGTCAGGGGCCGCGATGAGACCGTGATCGTGGAGGACATCGCCCGGGTCTACGCCGCCTATGGCGCCTGGCCCTACCCCTTCGGCGACTACACTCCCCGTCCCCCACGCCCTCCAGGGTGATCCGGACCGGAATCGGCCAAAAACCGGCCGCAAATAAGCCACGGAGAGGCCCGAAAGTCGAGCCGACCGACCCGCAGGCCCTTTTACGCCTGAAATCGCAGCAGCCCCGCCCCTGACAATCCAGCGGCCGCCTCCTGAACCAGGGAGGCGGCCGCTTTTTGTGGTGATGGCGGTGATGGGCGTGATGGAATCGTTGACTGCATAGACCCTCCGCGCAAGTGTGGCGGAAAGGCGCTTGGAGCAGCGCCGATCAACTCACGCACGACCCGCAAGGAGGCGACCCATGAAATACGGACTGGCCCTGGCGTTCGGGGCCATATCGCTCATCATCAGCATCGCGCTGTCGGACACGGTGACCGACGGCGCCCAGGACCTGGACGTGGAGTTCAGGAACGCCGGCGTCGTCGACGGCCAGCGGTTCGACAAGGTGTGGACCAAGGCCAAGACCGACGGCGACGGCCGCAACCAGGACCGAGGGAAGCCAGTGAAGGTGGAAGCGGTCGGAGACAACGTCTGCGCCACGGTCGCCGAAACGACGCTCTACCTTTTCGACGGCACGCAGGTCACGGCCGAACGCGACCAGAAACCGTCCAGCGGCGCCGACGTGAACAACTGCGGCACACTGCCGGCGTCGGCAGGCTTTGGGACGAAAGCCCAGATAACCAACGCCACCTGGTCGAAGGCGAGCCCGCTGGCCAACGAGATCGGCGGGATATTGACGCTGCTCACGTCGGTCCTGCCCATCGTGATCCTGGGCGGCCTGGTCATCATGGCCACCACGACGGCATTCAGCCAAGCCAACATGGGAGCGGGATCATTGGGCAAGCAGCTCCTCGTCGAGTTGGGCTATATCGTCGGGGTTTTGATCATCATGCGCATGGCGCCCTCGATCACCCAGGAGGCGACCGACCTCTACTGGACGTTCTCCAGCGGCGCGACCATTTTCAACATCTTTGGCGGGTTCCTGGGCATCCTGATCGCGCTGATACCGGTGGGCATCATCGGGTTAATTTTCGGGATCGTGGCCGAGCGCAGCATCAAAAACGTCAGTGGCCAGAGTGGCATCGGCTACGCCTACAAGAAGGTCCGCGGCAGCATGAGCGGCGGCATGTAGCCAGCCCGCACCGCTTTGTTTGAGGGAGGCGCCGCGCTCCAGGCGCCTCCCCTAGACCAGCCCCATCGCAAAGGAGGCGACCCATGAAATACGGACTGGCCCTGGCGTTCGGGGCCATATCGCTCATCATCAGCATCGCGCTGTCGGACACGGTGACCGACGGCGCCCAGGACCTGGACGTGGAGTTCAGGAACGCC